>Ga0256405_10008792_pt1 | contig 14210 bp, 12 predicted proteins | sample RumenRJG_02DNA_FD_189096 | JGI IMG/M metagenome (GOLD analysis project Ga0256405, IMG submission 189096) | Bovine rumen microbial communities from Lethbridge, Alberta, Canada - RJG_02 | ecosystem: Host-associated > Mammals > Digestive system > Stomach > Rumen | place: Canada: Alberta...
ATATCATAAAAAGGCACTGCACCGAATAATCTGTCAGAGAATGCGTCAGATTTCGTCGAGCAGTGTCTTCTTTTAATTTGATTGATAAAAGGGTGAGTCCGTGGAATAGAAAGTGACTAATAACACCTTCCTCTATCATTAGGATCATCGGCGACAAGATGGATAATGGCTTCATTGCATTGATGTATGTCGATGAAGTTAAGGGCATTGAGTTTGATAAAGCTTATGTCGTGGGAAATAAGATGTCCCGGAACGAGAAGTACATCGCTTACACAAGAGCATTGTCGGAACTGATACTGGTGGTAGATGATCAGGTGGCCGATTACGATGACGGATCATCACAGGAGACAATGAATCAAACCAAAACTCCGAAGGCACAGCCGGCAGCTAAAAAGAAGAAAAGTAAGAAGGGCGTTCTCAATTATAAGGCTGGCCAAAAGAAAGATGCGGCTAGTGGAGTTGCAAAGGAAACTTCGGGAAGCACTCAAAACGGGCAAAGAGATCTCGAGAAACCGCTGACAGCTGACGCAGAGGAAAAAGACACTGTTTCCACGGAACCGGCAGTTTCGCTTGGAGAGAATATTGATCCTGCAAATACAGATACCCAACCTGCCCAGGCGATGAATACGATAATACATGAGTCTTTGGAGGATGGGAGTTATTTGGTTGCTGGCAGTGAAACTCCAGATAGCTCTATGGAGACGGCTGTCACAGAGGAAACGATGCCCAAGATTTCTCCGGCTTTAAAGGAGCTGCATAGGGGATATATAGAAATAACCACTACCGGAGCAGTAACCGGAATCGGTTATCTGGTTCCGTATAATGGCAAGCTCCGGAATTATACGACAAAAAAGGCAACAGCAATGTTTATACCGCAGATACGTGCCGGGAAGGAAACGAAGGTACCGGTTTCCGTAGTGGAAGAAGATTGTATCATTTTCATTGCCAAAGATCTTTACAAGATGTATGAAAAGGGACTGAAGCAGGCAGAGGAGTTGGAACTGATTCTGTAGCAGAAATCTAGCATAAATAACTATGGGGTGAGAATACTTTGATCGGAGATCGCTATTATTACGGGAAACTTCCTGAAAACGAGCAGAAGGTTTACCGGGAAATCTATCAGGGTTGCATGGAGCATAAAGACGTCATACAGATCTCTGCTTCTGGGGATATCACGAAGTCTTATCCACGCATTATTAACGCCCTGTTAGACGATAATCCGCTGCTTTACTACCTGAATCAGTCTATGATCGAGCTTGCACAGGATGCATATGGAAATGTCGCCATTCTTCCGCAGTACTTTTTCCCTGCAGACAAGGTGGCCGCCTATAATCAGAGACTTCAGGATGCAGCCAATCGGATCATCTATGAATCAAAGCTAACGGAAGGGACTGATCTGGAGAAAATACGGAAAGTACACGACTACCTATGCAGAACCGTCGCTTATGATTATCAGGGCTCAGATACTGGAGATGTCCCACGATTCATAACCGCTCATAATGTGCTCGGAGTCTTTGCCCATAAAAGAGCACAGTGCGAGGGGATTGCCAAAGCAGCCAAGGTGCTGCTGAATGCCGTCGATGTCCGGTGCATTGTTGTGTTCGGAAAAGCAGAGGATCAGCATGATGTTATGTCGGATCATTGCTGGAATATCGTGAATATCGAAGGCTGTCCGTATCATATGGATATCACATTTGATATCGGAAATGGATCCGGGGATTTTATTGCCTATGATTATTATCTCATCACGGATTCCCAGATGCGCAAGAACCATATCTTTTCTGTGGGCCTCCCTAAATGTGCGGAAAAGCAGGCTAATTATTTCGAACAGGAGGGCCTGGTCTTCACATCCAGGAGAAAACTGGAAGGCTATATCACAAAGCAGATTGACGATGGAGCCAGAGTACTGTATTTCAAGTTGGCCGGGAAACTGAAAGCTCTGGAAATCGGCAACAACCTGATGGAGTACGTTCAGAAGGTGCTGGCAGATAAAAGTGAAAGGCAACAGTCAATCGACATTTCGATTAATGCAGCTGTCAATACATGCAGAATGATAATACGCTGAACGTGGATTAAAAACATCAAAAAAAGCCGTCCTGTCGCGTACTAGGCGACCACGGACCATCATGCCCGATGTTAGTATTTCTATATCAAACATACGGAGGGCTTAAAGATGGCAGTTTTGATGAATGACGCTGCAGATGAGTCAGAGCATGTGTGCGTGAATAGAGCATCCGGCGAATACAAGACTGTAGTGATGGATCTTGAGATGTGTAAGGTTCCCAAGAGCCGGAGGTTCGGCTATGGGTTATCAATGGAGATCATTCAGATAGGTGCCGTTTCACTGGATGAGAATGGAGAAATCCTGGATAAGTTTGTGAGCTTTGTCCGGCCGGAATACGGGTTTATAGATAGTGCAATCAACAGATTGACGGGCATTCGGCAGTGTGATGTAAAAAATGCTCCGATTCTGCGGGATGTACTTGCCCGGTTTACCGAATGGCTGGGAAGTAGTCCTGTTGTGATGAGTTCCTGGAGCATGACAGACCGTGCTCAGTTATACAGTGAAATCGGTGCAAAAGGTATTGATGGGACAAGAATCCAGTCAGTGATCCAGGCATGGGAAGATTGCCAGGCGATATTTTCTGAGAAGATGGATAATGTTCATCGCCGGTATTCATTAGATTATGCGATTAAAGTGACGGATATCCAGATGGAGGAAAAGGAGCACGATGCCTTGGCTGATGCTTATAACACAGCGCTGCTTTACCAGAAAATGAAGCGGGAAAAGACTCTGCAACTGAATAAGTATTATGTCAGAGTATTTAGAAACGAGGTTCCGGACCGCCTGCAGTACTCAATAGGAGAAGTTTTAAAAGGAATCAAATTATATGCATAACCGGGGATTGAAAAAGGCCAAAATATGATCCAAAGGGCCCGAAACCCTGTCGCATAGCAGGCGACCACGCCCGATTTGCCAGGTGGTAGTATGAAACCACCAAAAGCAAGGAGGGTATGGTGATGGCTGTTTCGAGGGAATGGATTTCTGAAGTAATCAAAGATGAGGATTTTGTAGACTGGATTTGTGAACATGAAGGGAGGTTTCGCTTTGTCGTCTATCAGGGGATGGAGGCCATGGAGCATAGCATTGACGAGCTCGAATTATCGGTCCGCTCCTATAATTGCCTGAGACGGGCAGGATATCAGACCATCAATTCCGTGGTAAACGACATCGATCGCAGGGAAGATTTATTCAAGATCCGCAATTTGGGAAGAAAGAGCGCGGATGAGGTCATGCTTCGTCTGTTTCTGTACACCTACGAAAACCTGAAACCGGAGAAACGCAGGTCATACCTTGAAAAGGTCAAGGCGATGAACTGAGCAGGAAGGCGGTGAAATTTATGGAAAAGGGTTATGCAGAAAAGATGAAAGATGTGATGCAGAGAGTATTTGAGATGGCGGATAACCTGGATGCCAAAGGCATAGGAAAACAGATTCCGTTTGTGAACAAGAGTGACGGGATGCGTGGCGCAATCAAAACAGATATTCTTCTTTTCCTTCTCCGGGTAACGGATCCTGATAAGTTGATCTGCCCAGCCTGCCGTCGGTATATTAACGACTGCCTTGGGTATGATTTCGGTGAGCTGACCATTGAGATGGCGCGAAAAAAGGCGGTGGAATCAAATCTCCCGAAAATCTGCACACTGCTTCCGTATTTTATATTGTTAGACAAGCAGATAGGGGGATGTGCGATCTCCACAGTTTATGTGCAGACTCTTTGTTTCATAGCGCTTGGATACATAGCTGAGCAGGAGCATACCTCTTTGGAAGAAATGGTTCGTTATTGCCGGTATGCAACTACCTGCCTGCAGATGATCGAAAAGACGCTGAATGAGAAGGTCGATTTTGACCCTCTGGGCTTCATAGACAGTGATAAGAAAGATATCATCACGACAGCTGTGGAAGTAGATAAGCTGCTGCATAAAGCAGACGATGATCCGGTTGTAAAGGAATTAGAGGAAGCTTTATGTAGTATTGTAGCCGGGAGAGAGAATCCGCAGAACCTTGATGAAGACAGTCGGATTGAACTTTCAGAGCCTGTTTTGATAAAGGATCCTGGCGACGGCTCTGATCTTCCAGATGAGAATGAAACACCCGTGAATAACGGATTAGCATCTGCGATGGAGGAAATGGACGCGCTGATCGGCCTTGATGAAGTAAAGCAGCAAGTCAAAACGATGGTGAACGTACTGCGAATTCGACAGAGATGCCGGCAAATGAATATAAAGCGGCCAGCGATAACGCTGCACATGGCTTTCATCGGCAATCCCGGAACCGGAAAGACAACGATTGCCCGGATTCTCGGCAAAGTATATAAGGAATCCGGCCTCCTCTCCAAAGGCCATCTCGTAGAAGTGGGTAGAGCGGATCTGGTGGGGAAATATGTGGGCCATACGGCGGTCATGGTCAAGGAAGTATTTGAAAAGGCAAAGGGCGGCGTTTTATTCATTGATGAGACGTACTCCCTGACGAATGAAGACGGCGGCGGTTTCGGACAGGAAGCTGTGGAGACTCTGCTGAAGCTGATGGAAGACAACCGGGATGATATCGCAGTCATCGTTGCCGGCTATCCGGCGCTGATGCAGGAATTCCTGGATGCAAACCCCGGCCTGCGGTCAAGATTCCCATTTGTGATCCATTTTCCGGACTATTCCGGCGCAGAACTTACTGAGATCTTCCGATGCTTTTGCCGGGAGAACGATATCCTTCCGTCACGCAGTGTGATGCAGGCAGTAAGGAGATATTTCGAGAAAGAAGCTTCGAAAAAAGCCCGTAACTACGGTAATGCACGCGCTGTCAGAAATTACTTTGAACAGATGATCATGAACCAGGCCAACCGACTGGTCGATGCAGAAAGTTATGACCGGGAGGATCTGTGCGGATTCACCATGGCGGATCTTCCGAGAGCTAACATCTTTACAAAGCCGCCGACACGATATCCGCAGTTTGCAGTGGTGTAGGGAAAGACACTGACGATTATTTTATAAATAATGGATGGAAACAATCTATGGTAGGGAAGTACAAGGTGATAACACTTTGTGGCAGCACCCGGTTCAAAGATGAATTTATGGAGGCACAGAAACGCCTGACCCTTGAGGGCAACATTGTAATCAGTGTTGGCCTCTTTGGCCATTCCGGGGATCATGAAGTCTGGGAAAACATGGATGAAGGAACTCTGACTGCGACAAAGGAAATGCTGGATGACATGCATAAGCGCAAGATCGATATGGCTGATGAAATATTTGTTATCAATGTCGGTGGCTATATCGGCGAGAGCACGCGGTCAGAGATCGAGTATGCTCTTAGACATGGGAAAAAAGTAAGATATTTGGAAAATGTGATAAATGAGTTAGGCTCAGTTGTCGTATAGGAGTGAAATGTTTTTATGGTTGATAATAGTCAGTATAGCTTGACATGGGCTCATTTTGAGGATTTACACCCCGATACACAGAATGCTTTTGAGAAACTATGCAGATTTTTGTTTCAAAAAGAATTTTGTGATGAAGGGACAATCTTACACTCAGACCCTAACCACCCTGGTATTGAAGTGGAACCGGTATTTTCATCTAAGAAAGGTGGAATGATCAGCTTTCAGTCAAAGTATTTCAAGAATAGGGTTGGGTATAAAAAGATAGAGGAATCAGCAGTAATTGCAAAGGAGAAGTATAAAGGTCAGTTGGATATACTATTTCTCTTTTGTAATCTTGATATTGATAAGTCCAGTAACAGCTATCAGAATATTGCTGCGATTTTATCTGATGCAGGCATAGAGCTAATCCTGATTACCGGTCAATCTATACTTGATGAAGTGTTATTACATTCTCCGGCACTGGTTCATTATTTCGGTATAACAAGGCTTGATGAAGAATGGATTAAAGCGAATCTTGATGTAAGCTTAAAGGCGCTGGGTAATCGCTATAACCCTCGATTCAACATAGATACAGTTGCCGAATCCCTTTTGGCCATATTTGTCAGAAGTGAAAAATGCTTAAAATACATAAATGAAAAGAAGGAAAGAGCGGTATTAAGGCTCCAGAACATGTCAGAATCGCTTGATGTGGAAGACAAGGGATATCTTTGGCCAGTCTTGAGAGCTTTCAATGACCTTAATGACATCACTATTGAAACTATAGACACTGCTCTACTATGGGAAGACACGATTGCTAATGCTATCCCGGCTGATTTACCGGAGTATTTGAATAAATTACAGCAGAAAAGGGTGTCTGATTGTGATTCGAATACCAGAAACAAAAATCTTTATTATGAAAGACTTTCCTGCTTGAGGTCTTTGAAAGCAATTCATAAAGCAGTCTCATTGGATAAAGTAGAGAGGTCTTTGTTAAGTGCTCAGATTGTCGTTATTGACGGAAAAATGGGAACAGGAAAGTCCCAGCTGCTTTCTACTACCGCAAAAGCACTATTGGAACAGGGACGATTTATCATATTACAACTGGGACAGGTGTTTATAGGATCTGAACCGGTTGATAAACAGATTGTAGATAATCTATTAAGTGTGCCGGCCGTCTTTACCATTGACTCCCTTCTGGCTTCCATGGAAGAGGTGGCTTATAGAAGGCAAACAAAATCAATACTTTTTATTGATGCGATTAATGAATCACAAGATAAACGAATCTGGGAGACGGGTATTATTCGGATGAGTAAATTGCTGGAAAACTATCCGAATGTTCGTCTTGTGATATCAGTAAGAGAAGGCTTCGAAAATATGTGTATTGGAAGTGCTGGACTCGAAAAAATAGCCAAGGGTGAAATGGCTCAGATCACTCACAATGGATTTGCTGATAGTTCACCAGAGGCTATAAACGAGTTTCTTTCTCATTATGGAGTTCCCTTCTCGCCAGAAATTTATCTACAAGATGAAGCAACAAATCCCTTGTTCTTAACATGGGTCTGCCAGACTTATAATGGCGAAATAAAAAATATACACGCGCTTATCACAGCAGTGATTGAAACTGCGGATCAAGAAGCATCAAAGGCATGTGGGTCAGCGGAACCTTTCCGTGCACTGAAGGAATTACTTAATCAAATAATCTCTTTTCGTATCGAGAAGAAATGCAACGGCATTTCTAAAGATGATATCTTAAAATTGCCTGTATGGGCAACCTACGGAATTATAAATAAACTACAGTATCTTACTTCGATTGAAAGATTTGGAATACTGACGAACTATGCTTTTAATAATACAGATGTTTACTATATCGGATACAATTTGCTTGATGAGTATTTAAAAGCGAAAAGAATTTTAGACTCGTCCGACAATAAGGAATGCGTGCGTAAAAGCGCTGCGGATCTCCTGACAAACTTAGATGCAGAGAATGAGTCTGTATTTGTTATGCTTGCTTCGCTATACCCTTCAAAATTCCACGAGGAGTGTATAGATCTCATTAATGTTTTAGATGAATACAGTCGGGGGACTATTCTTGATTGGTATTTTGCGTCATTTACTTGGCGGGATCGGCAAGTATCATTGGACGAATTCCGCGCTTTGGCAAATAAATATGGAGCCACAGAAGCAAACGTTTGGGGAGCATTTATTGGAAGCTCAACGAGAATTGATAGTCCCTTAAATGCGTATGGACTTCATGAGTTGCTTTCTGGATATGAATTAAGCCGTAGAGATTGTGTTTGGACTACATATATCAATGAATTGACTTCTGAGGATAGGATTGTAAACCTGATATATTACCTCGAAGAAGGGAAACCACTTGATGGAATCGAAGAGACGAAGGTAGAGCTTCTCCTTACTCTGTTCGGATGGTTTTTGTCTGCATCAAATCGACCATTAAGAGATCGTACTTCTAAAGCAATGATCGAGGTGCTAAGGAGCAGGCCTGCATTGTGTGGAAAGCTATTATACAGGTTTAGGGATGTGGATGACCCGTATATAATCCAGCGCCTATATGGGGTTGTATTTGGGGCTGTTATGAAGAGTTCCGACATTGCAGAAGAAATATTCAGAGGACTTGCATTGCAGGTGTATACCGAGATATTTGATAAAGATTTCGTTTACCCCGATATCCTTCTGAGAGATTATGCACAACTAATCATCGAGAGATATATTTATGAATTCCCGGATGGAGCCAAATACTTTGATTTGAAGAAAATTCAGCCTCCATATAGGTCGGTAGCCATACCGGAAACTGAACCGGGAGATTATTTGAATGAGGATCATCATAAAATCGGCATTGCGCAGATTCTTTCTTCAATGAAAATCAATAGCAACGTCAAAGGATCTGGCTTTTATGGGGATTTTGGGAGATATGTATTTCAAAATGCTGTAGAGAGTTTTTCGGATGTCGATGTGAACAATGCGTATTATTATGCTTTGGACTTTATATTCCATGATCTAGGATATAAAGAGGAACTATTTGGTGACTTTGATTCAACGGGTCACAATCCATATATCATAAGGGCAAGGTATGAGGGTAAAAAAATTGAGCGCATCGGGAAGAAATATCAGTGGATTGCTTTGTATAATGTCCTGGCGCGACTCTCTGACAGATACGGAATTCGCAGCTGGGGTTTAGATGATAATTCATACCCGTTTACTGGAGCATGGGAACCGCATGTTCGCGACTTCGACCCCACAATGAATGTCAGGTATCCGCTGAGAATACCCAAGCCGGTTTTTGAAGAGGAAAATGTTGATATCCCATCTCTGTTTATTAACTGCGATGCCGATAGCTCTGAAGCAGAAAAATGGGTTAGTGAGGAATCCTCTGTATTTCAGAATCTTGAGAGTAGGATGATTAGGAGAGATTCTGATGGTAAGGAGTGGATAATTCTTTATAAATACGATGAGTATACGCTGAGACCGGATGAGGAAAAAGACCATATTAGATTTCAGAAAGGTGAACAGCGAATATCACTATATGTTACCGCGTATCTGGTTAAGTCTGACGTTACAGGGGACGTAATAAAACAGCTCAAATCCTCTGAATATTTTGAGAAGCATCATGCAGACATTCGAAACATCTATTGCCTTTTTAACAGAGAGTATGCATGGAGTCCGGGCTACAAATCGCAACTTGAGCGACCTGAGTTGTATGGAGAAGAAGATGAATTGATGGTTCATTCGGCTGTAATCAATTATATATGGGAAGATGAGTTTGATGCGTCGCAGGATATGGCTACATCATTTATGATCCCGGATGGTGAAATTATCAAAGCACTTCAACTTCAACAAAGGGAATGTGATGGTATATATTACAGTGATGACGAAGTAGTGGCGTTGGATTTGAAACGCTTTGGTGATAAAAACGTACTCCTTATTAAAAAAGACTATTTGGATAAATTTTTAGCACAAGGTTATTATTCGTTGGTCTGGTATGTATGGGGTGAAAAGCAATATTTTTTAGGAGATCGAAATCAGAAATGGCAGGAAAGAACGGGCATATTTTTCTATAATAATGGCACTGCCTGTGGGAATTTGCACTTGATCAGTTAATGATCTGCGTGACGCCCATAGGGTTTAAAACGAATGCCCGAAGACAAAGGGGAGAATTACTGATTTGAAAATAGAGAACAGGGAGGCGAAACCATCGATGGAGAAAAAGTATACAGAGTTTATGGATGAAATATCTTCCGATGAGCTTTACGAAGGTCTCCTCGTTTATGGCCTTTTTGCAGAAAAACTCCCGCCTGTTTTTACAGCTGTCCCTTTCTTCGATTACTGCAAAGCTATATCTGTACCGTTTGAAGCGGGGTGGAATGAGTATATAACGTTTCGGGCAATGCGTAATATCAGTATACCGCGTCTTATGGGAATACCGAATCCTTTTAAATACCAGAGAGTGTGTTCTGAATTGAGGGATGACTGGGATAAGATACGCGACCATTTTCATACACAGACTGATGGACAGAGCTATCGCGTCAGTCGAATCCATGTTCGTAAAGAGTATGGAGAAAAACGCATTTTTGAGATGAACTACAAAAACTGGCGCGTAGATGGAAATCCGGAATCGGATTTACTGATACATGACAGAGGAACAAGCCGGATTCTTGTTCAGGCCGATATTTCCACATGTTTTCCAAGCATTTACACGCATTCTATACCATGGGCTTTGGTGGGAAAGGAAGAAGCAAAGAAAGCAGTTCATGAAGACACTTGGTATAACAGAATAGATCAGGCATGTTCGGATATGCGCAATGGAGAGACTCACGGCCTCTTAATAGGACCACATGTTTCGAACTTACTTTCAGAGATTGTTTTGACTGTGATTGATAAGCGGCTATATGATAAGGGCTATCGTTTTGTCAGAAACATTGATGATTACGATTGTTTTGTCAACAACCATGATGAGGCACAACGATTTTTACGAGATCTTGAAGAAACTTTGCGTGAATTCGACTTGCCTCTGAATCACAAGAAGACAAAAGTTACTGAACTGCCTATTGGTATAGAGAAAAACTGGAAACATCAACTTAGTGATTTGCCCAAAGTGGGTGAATCGGGAATGGTTGAATATCCGCAGGTTAATACTTTTATTGATACGGCTTTAAAGTTAGCAACAGAAACAGGTGATTTTGCAATTATCAATTATGCTATCAAAAAGCTGAAAGGATCAAAGCTTTCTGAAAACGGAAAAAAGCTTGCAGCAAAGAGATTTATGCATATGGCAGTGCTCTATCCATATCTTCTGCATTTGATGGAAGAATACGTGTTCACACCGTATGGAGTAGATACGAGCGATATCAAGGCGCTTTCAGATACCATTTATCGGGATGCACTCAACGTGAATGATTATGAGAGTCTTTGTTATTCGATTTATTTCGCCATTCGATTTGACTTTGTACTAGATGTATTTGAGAAAGATTATGCCGGAGCACAGAACTATGTTATTAAGAGTAGGGATTGCATACTACTGACCATGACGTGGCTTTATTTCATGAAATATAACCATTGGAAAAGAGATGCATCGCAGGTAAAGCCGCTGAACAGGGTTGCCCTGGAACTTAAAAACACGGATATGGATCGATATTGGCTGTTTTGCTATGAAGCATTAACCTGGGGCAGTTTACCAGGCGAATGGCGATCAATGAAGCAGGCGGGTATAAGCTTTGTCAGGAAGGAAATAATAGATGGCGCTGCCGAAACTAACACCAAATCAAATTGAACAAATAGCACATATAATGGGCGATACCGATAGAGGGGTTAAGAATTCTGAGATTGAGCATCACCTGACTCAGTGCCGTATGGATGACCCGGATCCCGGACTTACAAAGTGGAAGCGTCTGTATAATGCTTTTTGTTTTTCTGTTAACGGAAGCGGTTCTACAAATGCGGTTTTTCAGTTTATACAGTATTGTATGGAGCCGGTTCAAGGGCTAAATGATCCCGAACGATATAGCTGGATGAAGTTTGAACTCAATAAGGTTTTGATGCTTGTAGGCGTAGAAATTCGGGATGATGGACAGTTCCATTCGGTTACACAAGCTCAGAGTCTTAGCGAAGTTCATCGAAGGACAAAAGAATTGCGCGACAAATTGATCGGTTATGGTGCACATTCGGAAGTGTTGAAGTGTTGCCGCGATGAATTGCTCGCACAGGATTATTTCCATGCCGTTCAGGAAGCAGCAAAGAGCCTGTGTGACCGAGTAAGAAATATGTCTGGATTGGCATCGGACGGGACTGAGCTGTTTCAAACGGCGTTTTCTGTTAAGAATCCGTACATTGCTTATAATTCTTTACAGACAAGCAGTGAGCAGAATCAGCAGAATGGGCTAAAGGAAATGCTCTGTGGTGTGATTCACATGGTCAGGAACGTGACTGCGCATGAGCTAAGGATTCACTGGGATGTGAACGAGGAGGACGCTATAGGTATTCTGACTCAGATTTCATATCTGCATAAACTATTAGATGTGTGCATAACCGTACCGAGGACGACACCATGAAAGTTGAAATGCATAGATTTGGTAAACCATATGATCCGGGTGAGGAAAAACGAAAGAAAAAGAATGCTCTTTTTGGAGTACTCGTTTTTCTTATAATCGCTGTTGTGATTGTGGCTCTCGCATCGATTGAAGTAGAAATCATTATCAGACGTTACATTATTCTTGGACAGGAAGAAACCTGGACAGCATCAGTTGCGTCATACTGGGGCGGTATCATCGGTGGTTTGGTTTCCGGTATACTTGCTTTTCTAGGTGTCTTCTATACGATACGATATTATAAAGAATCAGATGCCCAGAAAGAAAGAGCAGCGGTACAGCCGTTTCTTATGGTTGAACTCGGTCAAGATCCAAAGCGTGAGTTAAGAACTGGATATAGTCTTGGAGCTAGTACTGATGATAAAGAGAAACAGAAAACAATCCATGTAGCGATCAAGAATATTGGGAATGGTTTTGCAAAAACTTTGGTCATCCACACAGGGTATAATACAGGTGGCATGGCATTTAACAAAGTTATTACTGTTGGAGATTGTGCTTATACATTCTTTGTCCTAAACAAGGATAATCTTAAAGAGGGCATGTCTTTTGCTCTACAGTATATTGATTCAATGACAAATGAATATATTCAGGAATACACAGTAAAAATGGAACACGGCAATATTGATATTGAATGCGGGTATCCACAATTGCTTGAATAATAAAGTCCTTGGAGGAAGAATTTCATGCTGGAAATCGGAACGAAAGCTCCGGACTTTACTCTGCCGGATCAGAACGGAGAAATGCGAAGTCTGTCGGATTATCAGGGACAGAAGGTGATCCTGTACTTTTATCCGAAGGATATGACCGCCGGCTGCACGAAACAGGCCTGCGCGTTCAGTGAACTGTATCCACAGTTCCGGGAGAGAGGTGCGATTGTTCTTGGCGTGTGCAAGGACAGCGTAGCATCTCACAAGAAATTCGAGGAGAAATACGGCCTGCCATTTACACTTCTTTCCGACACGGAAAAGGAAGTGATCCAGGCTTACGATGGCTGGAAAGAAAAGAAGAACTATGGCAAGGTTTCCATGGGAGTTGTCCGGACAACCTATCTGATCGATGAGAACGGTATCATTGTGAAAGCTTTTGATAAGGTGAAGGCCGCCGACAATCCGGCGCAGATGCTGGGAGAACTGTCGTGAGGATCATCATTTCCCCGGCGAAACAGATGCGGGTGGACACGGATTCCTTTACCTGTACTGAGCTGCCGGTCTTCATGGAGAAAACAGAGATTCTGAAAGACTGGATCAGCGGTCTCACATATGAGCGGCAGAAAGCCCTTTGGGCCTGCAATGACAAGATCGCCCGGCAGAACGCCGAGCGATTTGCGCATATGGACCTGCGAAAGAACCTGACACCAGCGCTGCTGGCTTATGACGGCATCCAGTACACGTATATGGCCCCGGCAGTGTTTGAGGATGGCCAGTATGATTATGTGCAGGAGCACCTGCGGATCTTGTCCGGCTTTTATGGAGTTGTAAGGCCGATGGACGGCGTGGTTCCGTACCGCCTGGAGATGCAGGCGAAAGCGGCCGTCGCCGGACATAAGAACCTGTATGATTTCTGGAGCGACGCTCTGTACCGAGAAGTAATGGATGACAGCCGGATCCTGATCAATCTGGCTTCGAAGGAATACTCCAAATGCATCGAGAAGTATCTGCATCCGGAAGATCGTTATATCACTTGCATATTCGGTGAGCCGGAAGGCGGAAAAATCGTCCAGAAAGGCGTTTATGCCAAGATAGCCAGAGGAGAAATGGTACACTTTATGGCCGGAATCCATGCCGATGAGCCGGAACAAATAAAGGATTTCAACTGGAGCGGTTATCGCTTTGACGAAGAACGCTCTTCCGATACGGAGTATGTTTTTATCCGAACGGAGATTCCAGGGAAGGGAAACATTGAGTAAGATAGGCAAATTGTCTGTAAGAGCTGAATACATGTGTAAACACTGACAAGAACCCCGCCTTGACGACGGGGTTCTAAAAATTTCAAATCAGACCGCACAAACAGGGCATATTCCCGTTATACATGGTGAAAAGATTTTGGGGAAGGAGGGCGCACATTGAATCTGGAATGTTGTTGCTCCATTAGTTTAACTGAAAACAGATCTGCTTGATTGTCTCTGGATTGTTCTTTATAATGACAACCGTCATTATAAAGAAAGAGGTCCCGGGAATCCTTCCTGCAAGATCGTATCCCCG
>Ga0256405_10008794_pt1 | contig 14206 bp, 21 predicted proteins | sample RumenRJG_02DNA_FD_189096 | JGI IMG/M metagenome (GOLD analysis project Ga0256405, IMG submission 189096) | Bovine rumen microbial communities from Lethbridge, Alberta, Canada - RJG_02 | ecosystem: Host-associated > Mammals > Digestive system > Stomach > Rumen | place: Canada: Alberta...
GTAGCTAGCCATTCACGACCCCCATCCTGCGCCTGCCGCCGACGCGCTGCGCCACGGTGTCGAGCGCCGCAGCCAGCGCGGCGTCCGCCGCGACCATGTTGCCGTCGATGTAGTAGTTGTTCACGGTTCCGCCGCCCATCTCGGCTGCGACGGCCTGCGCGAACGGGCGCACCTTCTCGCGGTTCGACAGCGGGATAAGCGCCTCGTCTCCGGCTTCGCCCCAAATGCCGAGCGTGGGCCTCGTGGCGATGCCGCCAGCAGCAGCCGTCCACAGGGAGATGCCGCCGCCCGCGAGCGAGCCGTCGACGCCGATCTTGCTGATGCCCGTCTTGTAGACGTTGACGTTCACGCCGATGTTCGTCTTGATGGCGGAGAGCTTGCCGTTGATCTTGCCGACCTCGGTGCCGACGACGGACGTGGAACGCTGCATGCTCGCCGTGATGTTCTTCTCGATGTCCGAGAAAGCGTTGATTCCGGTGAGCTTCGCGCTGCCGAAGTCCTTCTTGATGCCGCTCACCGCATCGCTGGACGACATCCTTATGGTGCCCATCGATAGGCCGAACACGGATGCGGAGTTGTTCGTCTCGAATCTGAACCCCTGCGAGAAGTCGTTCCATGCGTTAGTCATGCTCTCGGTGGTGTCGGTGTTCACCTGGTCGAGATGTTGCAGGCTCTCCTCGTACTCCCTGAAGAAGTTCTGCCCGCCGCCTGCATTCGGGGCGGTCGGCGTTCCCGCAGCACCCATGCCCGACAGGTCGGTGAAGTACGGCGACTCGGTGGGGTTGGAGCCGTAGTTGAGCATCCGCATGAAGTTTTGCCACGCAGTGGTGATCGAGTCGATAAGCACGGCTATGTCGTGAAGCGGCACCAGCACGAAATTGTTGAACACGACGAACACGGCATGCGCCCATGCGTCTATCGACGTGAACTCGGTGCCGTCGAGGCTGAACTTAGCTGCGATGTTGTCGAGATGGGTTCCGATGTCGTCGATAGTCTCGTCTAGGCCCAGCTCGTCGATTTCCTGTGCGCATCGGTCGAAGAAGTCCGCGACGTCGCTGACGATGCCGCCTATCTTCTCGCCGAGCTCTGGAAGTTTCTCCGTCAATCCATTGATGAAGTCGGCGATGCGCTCCTGCCCGACGCCCTCTAGGATTGCCTGCCAAAACCTCTCGATACGGTTCTGCGCGTTCTTGAGCGCGACCTGCACCGTGCCGGTCATGGACTGGGCTTGCTCGGAGAACGACGCGAACTCGCCCACGCCCTCGTCGTTGAGCCGCACGATGGCGTCGAGGAAGTCATCCATCGAGATTTCGCCGTTGCGGAGTCCCGTGCCGAGCTCCGCAGCCGTCATGCCCATGCTCGATGCGATCTGCGCGAGCTGCGCTGGCATGGCGTTCATAAGGGTGCGCCATTCGAGCATGTCGGGCTTGCCCTTGTTCACCGCCTGCGTGAACTGCTCCAAAGCCGATGCTTGGAGCTGGACGGGAGCGCCGCCCGAGATGAGCGCGTTGTTGAACGCTATGAACACGTCCGTGGCGCGGTCGATGTCGCCCGTCGACATGGTGAGTCGCTGGACGCTCCTTGCCGCATCGTCGAGTGCCGTTGGCAGGCCGACGATGGCGGTGGAGACGCGCTGGATGGCGTTCTCCGAGTCCTTGGCGCTGATGCCCATGTTCTCCATGACCTTCGGGAACACGGCCATGGTGTCGAGGCGTTCGATGCCGCCCGTGATGCCGCCCATGACGTACTGGCCCAGCTGCATGCCGATGTTCGACATGATGTTGCCGAGGGCGACGCTGACGGCTCCTTGGAACCCCGAGAGCCACCTGTTGCCGCCGTTGCTGCCCGATTGCTCGGACTGCGAAGCAGCCGTTTCTAGCTCGTTGAGAATCTTCGTCGAGAAGCCCGACATGTCGGGCATGATTGTGACGTAATAGACTCCTACCTCAGCCAACTACCGCCTCCAATCCCCCCATCCCGAACTTCTCCGCTATGCCCGCGCTCATGCGGGCCTCGCGCCTGCGGCGCATGTCGGCGGCCTCTATCTCGCCGTCGAAGTAGATGGGCTCCGGCGGCTCGCCGCGCGACGCCTTGTCCGAGAACCCGTAGATGAATTGCCTAACGTCCAATTCGAGCTGGCGTATGAGCTGGTCGGTGAGCGAGATGGACGAGAGCGGCGAGAACTTCCGCCTAACGCGCCCGTCCCTCGGCAGCTGCGCGGCGAGTATCGACGCCCTCGTGAGGTCGTGCCCCTCCGAGTCCACGTCCATCGACGTGTAGTCGAGCCCGTAGTATTGCTGGAAGTCCGCGACCAGCTCGCAGTAGGCGTTCTCATGCGCCTCCGCCAGCACCGTCAGTTTTTTGCCTGCTCCGTCAAGTCGTTGACGATGGCCTCGATGAGCTGCGCCATCTCCTGCACATCGTCCCCCAGCTCGGCTGCGACGGCATCGGCATCCTCGAACACCGCATCGGCGATCGTGAACACGCGCTCGATGCCCTGCGCACGGGCGAACCCGCGCTGGACGCTCCACTTGTAGAACGCCTTGTCGTCATAGCCGAACCGCTTGCCCTTGAACTCGATTTCCTTCATGTCCCCTCCCTATGGGAAACGGGCGCTCCTTTCGGAGCGCCCTTGCCGTTTAAGCGGAAGTCTCGGTGGACTCGTAGTAGTCCTTGCAGCCGGAGCCGTTGGCGTCCGTGGTATAGGTGATCGTGACCTCGCGCTGGGCTGCGGTGGTCTTGTTGCCCGTGAAGTCGCCACGGTCGGTGACCTTGCCCTGCGGGATGTGCTTGACCCACTTGCGGTCGTTCTTCAGCAGCAGGAGCATGGCGTACTGGAACGTTTCCTCGGACTTGCCCCAGTTGTGGTCGACGGTCAGCTTGCCAGCCGCGTCGGTGACGTTGGCAGCGCCGTAGTAGGTCGCGAGGGCGTCCTTCTTGACCTCCATGAGCCCGACGGTCAGCGTCTCGGTGAAGCTGCCCGAAACCTCGTCGAGGAGGTCGCGGTTGATGTCGCGGAGCGAGGTGCTGGACTCCTGGGACACGCGCTCGGTGAAGCCGTCCTCGGGGATGTAGCCGAGGCACAGCCAGCCCGCGTTGCTGGGCGTCCAGTTGGCTGCGGTGGGAACGTCGGTGACGGTGGTGGCGGCGCGGAACAGGTACCCGCCCTGCACGCCACGGGTCGTGGAGACGTTCTCCTTCATGTTGGAGCCGGTATAGGGCATGTTGTCTCCTTATTCGTCGGTGTTGATGATGCAGGTGACCTGCAAGGCGTACCGCGCCTGCCCGTCCCTGCCCCACTCGTCACGCGCGAGCGATTCGAGCTGGACGGCGGACAGGTACTTGTGCGTCTGCGAGGCGTCTGCAAGCGCGTGGAGCGCGGACAGGGCGATGCCGTGGGCGTCGATGTCCGTGGAGCCCCAGCACATGATCGTGAAGCGCGGGCGCAGGATGAACGGGTCGCTCGCGTCGCCGTCGAGCGAGACGAGCGCGAACCTCTGCGGGCGCGTCATGGGAACTTCGGTGGAAACGGGGACGTCCAGCTCATCGGAGAGGACGCCCACGACGAGTGCGACGGTATCCATGCAGTCTCCTTACCACGTGATGTAGCCGGGCATCGTGGGAACGACCTTGGACATGGCCTCGCGAACCTGCGAGCGCCATGCGCGGCGTCTGTAGCCGCCCCTGCCGTCGTTGTCCTTGAAGTAGATGCCCGTGTCCCTCACGGTGACGCGGGAGTGGATGCGCCATTCGCCGTGGATGGTGTCTACGATGGGCTCCGTCTGCATCACTCCGCGCATGAACGAGAGCTGGTAGGCGTACCTGCTCGCGACCGCGCTGCAAATCTTCTCGACGTCGGGGCCGTTCGCAACCTGCGATAGCCGCTGCGAGGTCGATACGTAAAGCCCGTATTTTCCCTTGCCGACGTGAGAGTTTTTGAACGCCCACTTAGCCATCGTGCGCCACCGCCTCCACCTGCCACGAGTAGTCCCCTGGCGTGTTGGAGCGCATGTACGAGTAGGGTTCGCCGTCCACGTCGAACAGCTTGCCGCGCAGGTACGGGTCGTCTGTCGGGTAGACAGCGAGCCTCGCGCCGCGCAGGGGCAGCGAGAACGACTTGGGCAGGTACACGGTGAGCGTGACGCGCGATCCGTGCGGCCTGCCCTCCTCGAAGTCGCTTGATGTCTGCTCGTAGCGCGTGCGGGACGGGGAGTAGACGCATCTCCCCGTCCAGCTCGGCTTCTCGGCGTACACCGCGTTCACGTTCCCGTATGCGTCCTCTGCTGACTCCACTGGCACCCAAACGCGGCACTCGACCGTCTCGAACGGCATGGGGAAGCTAGGCGTTGCTGCCATAGAACCCTCCGATCGCGGCGGGGATGGTCGAGATGTATCCGCCGTCGATTCCCAGTATCGAACGCTCGGACGGCAGCAGGCGCAGCCCGCCCAGCGCGTCCGCGTAGTGGAACGACTGCTGGAAAGGCCCCATGGTCGCATCCACCTGGTTCACGCCGTTGAGCTTCGAGCCTACCGACTCGATGGCGCGTCCGACCATGTTGCAGCTCACCATGCTCAAGATGTCGTGCTGCTGCTCGTTCCCGTCCTCGACGGTCACGTACTGGCGCAGGATGAGGCCCGCGTCGTCAAGCAGCTGCTCGGCAACCTCGTCGCCGACCTGCTCGTAGTCGATGCCGCGCGCGGCGAGGTCGTCGACCGTTGCGAATGCGTAATCGGCCATGGGGCCTCCCGTCTATTCCTTCTTGGTGGTTTTCCTCTGCCTCGGCTTGCTGTCCTTCGCCTTGTCCTCAAGGGGCTTGAAGCCGTGCTGCTTGTAGAACTCGACAAGCTCCTCGGGGACGTCGAGCGGCGATGCCCCGGTGGGCGATGCGAACAGCATTAGGCGGTGAGGCGCAGGAACGCGGCGGTGTCGGCGACGAAGCCCAGCTCCGCCTCGACCATGACGGCGAACATGTTGCGCTGCCACAGGTTGACCTGCGCGGTGCCGTCGTTGACGGTCGCCTGGTCGGAGATGCGGATGTTGATTCCGTCGACGATGCCGTAGCGGGCCTTGGACCAATCGCCTGCGAAGCCGACGACGGCGGGGGTGCCGGTCTTGTACGCCTGCTGGGCGCGGACCTCGCGGGCACCGAGGATGGTGGGAACGTTGGCGTCGCGGACGGTGTTGAAGATGGGGAGCCCGTTGCCGTCGACGGCGTTCAGCAGGACGGCCTCGCCCTGGACTGCCAGCGCCCAGCCGTTGAGCTCGTAGCCAGCCGCACCGAGGGTGGTGAGGGCGGACACGAGGTTGCCGTACACGGTGGTGGCGGGGCTGGAAGTGGCGGCGATGTTCTGCGCGGTGACGCTGGTGAGGACGTCGAAGCCGGTGCCGGGGGCGGTGCCGTTGAACACGGTGGCGTCGAACTTCTTGCCGATGGCGGCGGGGAGACGACGGACGAGCTCGCGGTAGAGGGCGGGCAGGTCGCGGCGGAACTCCATGGAGAAGGTTTCGATGACGGCGAGCTTGTACGGCGTCATGTTCTTGGAGCTGAACGTCGAGTTGCTGACGGGCTTCTCGGCGGACTCGGCGACCCAATCGGCGGACGGGTCGGCGGTGATCACGGGGATGGTGATGCCGCTGCCGGGGAGGTCGATGCGCTGCGCGAGGCGCATGATCGCGGACTCCTGGACGGCGTTCGCCCAAATCTCGTTCGAGAGCTCCTTGGGAAGCGTGATGCCGGAGGTGCCACGGTAGATGTCGTGCGGGGTGGTGACGAGGGCCATGCTGGCCTCCTTCCTAGTTGGTGAAAAGCTGGTCGGCTAGCTGCGCGAACACGTCGGCGTTCGTCGGGGCTGCCGTCCCGCCCGTTACGAGGCGGGTTTGGGGTGCAGCGGGGGCGGAGTGCGTCTGATACGCCGCTCCGTACTCCTTGGCGAAACGCTCCATGGCGTCGCGGTCGGTGCAGAACTCAAGGAGCGGTGCGGGGATGCCGCTCGACGCGGAAACCTCGGCTACGTCCTTCGAGTGCTGGATCGCGGCGTTCGCCTCGGCGAGAAGCCGTTCCGCCTCCTCCGCGCGCTTGACGAGCCTTTCCTGCTCCGTCATCTGCGCGGCTTTGAGGGCGTCGAGCTCCTTGCGTGCGGCTGCGTTCTCCTTGGCGTACTTCTCCCACTTGCGGGCCTCGGCTTTCCAATCCGTCTCGTTGCCCTGCGGCTCGTCCACGACGGGGGTTTCCTCGGCCTTGTTCAGCTCGTCCATGCGAGCCTCCTTCCGCCCATGCGGGCATAGACGCAGCCATGCGGCTGCTATGTGATGGGTTCGCCTCCCCCATGCGGGTTCGGCATGAAAAAGGCCCCGTGGGGCCGATTCCGCTTATTTGAGTCCGTCGCGCCAGCGCATAGCCATGAGGACGCCGTTCCACCGTTCGAAGTTGCGGATGGACTGGTAGCTGCCGTCCGTGTGAGCAAGCGCGGTCTCGTAGACGCGGCGCTTCAATTCCTCGGGTGCCTCGGCGCTGTTGAGCCACGAGCGTGCTTCGCGGAACAGGTTCGCGTAGTACTCGGAGTCGTATCCCTCCACGCCGCTCTCGTCCCACGACGGGGTGATCACGCAATCGCAGTTGTCGTGGCTGTGCGATGCTGACTCGGCGGACTTGTACTGGAACCCCAGCCCCGCGAGCGACCAGCACCACGCGCACGTCTCCGCGCCGGACGGGACGCGGGCGTACTTCGGCTTTCTGTAGTCCCTGCTGCCGTACACCTCGACGTAGTGCTTGGACGATTCGTTGAGCGTCCTTCGGACGTACTGGCTCAAGTCGGACTCGAACCTCGCCCAATCGTCCTCGCGAATCTCGAACCAGCCCGTCTCGGGGTCGTACTCGCCGTACTCACGGAGCATGGCGTCCAAAGCGCGGTCGAAGCTGCCGTACCACTCCTCGTCGGTGAGCAGGTTGCTCCCCCACGAGTCATCGCCGGTGATGTACTTCCGCGCGGCCTCGTAGTATTGGCGGTCTATCTCGGACATCTCCGAGTCTCCCGAGCGCAGGGCGTTCGCCACGATGGCCTCAAGCTCCCTGCGGGTCTTCGGCTGGGCTGTTTGAATCTGCGCCCACACGACCTGCGCGGTCATCTCAGAGACGCCCGAGACGAGCTGCCTGTACCTTTCGAGAAGCGCGGCTGGCAGCTCGTATCGCACGTTCTCCGCCATCACATGCTCCCGAACAGGGTTCTGATGTCATCGTCGGACAGCTTGAAGCCGACGCGCATAAGGCGCTCCGCCTGGTCGCGGCTCATGGTGCCCTCACGCGCCTGCGTGACGAGGTTGATGAGGACGTTCATCTGCGAGCCGTTGAGACGGGTCAAATCGCTCTTGTCGTCGGCGAGCATGCCCGAGTCGTTGTAGACGGGGTTGCCAGCAGCGTCGAGCGTGACGTTCCCAGCCGCACCTTCGATGAGGTTTCCGTTCTCGTCGAACATCGCCTCGAACAGCCGCTGGGCGTTCCGCGCTGCGATCTCGTTCTCGATCTCGCGGCGGGTGTCCTCGGGCATGCCGACCATCTTCCACCACGCGGCGGTTCCAGCGAACTCGGGGACGGCGCTCGCGATCTTCACGGCGGCGTCGGCCTGCGAGACGACGGACGGCATGGCGGGGTTGCGGTAGTTGGGCATGATGTCGAGCTGGTCGTCGGTGAGCCCGTCCAGCGGCACGTCGTACTCGGCGGCGATGCACATGCGGGCGAGAACCTTCATCGTCTCGCGGTTGCCCTCGATCAAGTCGGTCGCCTCGATGACAAGCGGCTCGTTCGCGGCGTAGATGGCCTCTGCGGACGCGGGCTGGTCGTGGATGATGCCCAGCTGCGAGATGGGGATGTTCGTAGCACCGGAGAACCGCGCTGCGAGCATGCGCATCATGTCGGCTGATTGCTGCATTGACGGCTGCGGAAGCTGCCCGAACTGCGGCATGACGCCCTGCTTGCCGTTGTAGCCGACCGCGAAGATGTTCCCGATGAACGCTTCCCAGCGGGTCTTGTTCTTGAAGGGATCGTCCGCAGCTCCGAGCAGGAACTTCTGCGGTGCGACGGAGAACTGGAAAGCGATGTCAGCGCCGAGCGCCGCCCTCATGGCGGAGTCGGTGATGGAGATGACGGCGCGGGAGATTCGGGACTGTCCGAACGGCTTGCGGTCGGTCGGGCGGTACGTGAACGCCTCCATGGGGATGCGCCCCATGGTGATGCGCTGGTAATCCCAACGCCACACGCGGTCGAGGGTCATGGTGTACACGTACTCGTCGGTGAACACGCGGGCAGCGACGGGCGTGCCCTCGGAGAACGCATCTATCACCATTCCGTAGGCGATGCGCCCCTTGGCGGCGTCCCACACGGCTGCGGAGTGCTCGGCGTCGTAGAAGTCCATCTGCGCGTTGCCGTCGGCGTCGGTGCCCACGGTGCCGATGTAGAAGCCGTAGATGCCCTCGGAATGGGGCAGGAACCTCATGCGGCGCATGAAGCCCGCCCTGCGGGTCATGGCGTCGAGCCGCTTCTGAACGTCGGCGTCCTTGGCAGTGAAGCCGTCGAACCTAACGCGGTCCGCGAGGGCGGTGACGGCCTTGTTGGGCCAATCGAACGCCACCTCGACGTCCAGCAGGGTCGGCGGCGTGGAGATGCCGAAGTCCTTGAGCTTGTTCTTGCAATCGTAGTACCTGTACTTGCGCTGGTTGCGCCACAGGTGCGCCGCCCAAATGCCCATGAGCTCGGTGAACATCCCCGCGAGGTCGGCGGGCATGGACGGGTCGAGCGGTGCCATATCGTAGGGCGCTGGCATCAGCTTCGTGACCTCGTGCCACACCGTCTCGGGCTGCGGTGCCGTGTTCACGAGCGTTCCGCCCAGCCCGTTCGGGTATGTTGCGGTGGTTTCTACCATACGACCGCCTCTCCGTTGGGATCTCTCTTGGAAGTGCGCGCAGCCCACAATGCGATGGCCGCGCTCTCGATACGCTCCGAAATGTCCCCTCCGAAGCCGAAGCCGCCAGCAGCGCCTATCTGCCTGCGTGTCGAGCCGATGGCGCTCTCGCGCAGCGCGGGGTCCGTGCCGTGGCGCAGCGTCCCGTCGTTCAGCGCGTTCATAAGCATGGAGTTGGCGTCGCATGCGTCGCGCGTCCGCGCCACCATGACGGCGTTCCTGGGGACGCCCTCGGACACGAGCTGCAACGCGAGGTCGGTGGAACCGGCGTAGCCGTCGATTCCGATGCCGCAGCATTCATCCGCGCGCTCGGCGAGCCAGCGGACGAGCCACTGGATGCCGTTCATGGTGAGGTCGGACTTGATGAAGTCCACGTATGCGATGCCGTCGTAGCCCACGGTGCAGACGCTCAACGCGACGCACGCCCCGTCTGCCGTGAACTTGACGCCGTAGGCGATCTTCTCCCACGGGTCGGGGTCTGCCTTGGCGCAGCCGTCCCACAGCTCGGCGGGGATCATGGTCTTGGCCTCCGCCCTGCCGCTCCACCATCCGAGACGCTGGTGGCAGAACTTGTCGGCGTCCATCTCCGCCTGCTCGCCCTCGATGGTGTCGGGCTGGATGAGGACTCCGTAGGAGGGGTTGCAACGCTCCCACAGGCGCTTGACGGACGTGGCGGGCATCATCCCGCCGTATCCCGCACTCCATTCCGTGTAGCACGTCCTCGGCGATTTGCCGTCGAGGGCGTCGTTGCGCAGGCGCTCGAAGATGAGTCCGTAGTCGCCCGGCTGGGGCGGCGTGCCGTTGTAGATCGTCTGCGGCCCCCTCGCCGCCAAAGTAGCGGAGATGGCGGGCTTGAACGACGATTGGGCGTCGGGGTCTAGGAACTGCGCCTCGTCGAACACGAGCAGGGAGCCGTGCTGTCCGTTGCCGCCCGTCCGGGTTCTAGCGAGGAACTTGATGGTGCATCCGTTCTTGAACTGAATCTCCTCGCGCCCCAGCGCCGTCTTGATGCCCTTCGGCGCGACGAACTTCTTGAGCGCCTTGGACTCGACGAGCTGCACCATCTCTCTGAACGTCTCGGTCGACGTTTTCTGTAGCTGCGAGGTGTATATGACGGAGCCGTTGTAGAACAGCGGCTCGGCTATCATCCTGCCGTGGATCACGCGGGTCTTGCCGTTCTGCCTCGGCGTCTCGTTGGCTACCGTGGGCGCAGACCACCTTCCGTCGGCGTTGACGCCCATCCATGCGTCCAGCAGGAACTCCTGCCACGGCATGAGGGGAAGCCCCGCCTCGTCCATGAGCTCGATGGCGTCGCATGCGTCGTTCGAGATGCAGCTTGGGATGGAGCACGACGTCGGGACTTGGTTATCGTCCCTGGTGATGCCGTCGCACCAGCTCCGCCGCTCGGTCATCGCCGTCCTCCCCGTTCTGAATCTCGTCAATCTCGCGGATCGTCTCGCGGTACTGGCGTGCCAGCGCGGCGAGGTCGCGCACGGACTCGCATGCATCTATCTCCTGCGCGAGCCGTGTACGCAACGCGACGAGCTCGGCGAGCCGTCCCTTGCCCACGGACATCTCGATTGACTCCACGCGACCCCCTCTCGCTGGCATGGATAGGCTGGTTTGCAAGAAACAGCAGGTAAAGGCGGTAATTTGGCTAAAGGGCGACCCTTCGGAAATCGAGGGTGTGTAAATTCGGCTAGACGCGCGTAGGGCCGCAAAATCAAAGATGCACCGGATACCCCCTGGGGTGGTTGCACTTTTTATTTGACTAAACCGGGGTTTACGCATAGGACCGCCGCGTTATGCGCGATTCATGCATACGACCACGCGCGGGCCTCCGGACGTCCACGGGAAACGCGGGGTCAGTCGCCGCGCTGCTCGGCGTCCACGATACGCGGGGAACGCCCTGCGAGGCTACCAGCGCCCCGCTGCGACGTTCTCGCCCGTCTCATGTGTCATAAGTCGTTTCAGCGTTTCCGACGCCTTAGAACGCCCCGTAACGCCACGCCCCGCCCCGCGCCTTTCATTGCAGATACGGTGCACCGGTCGGACGTTCTCCAGGTCGACGGGAGAACCGCCACGGGACACGGGGACGACCTCGTCGCATTCGCATGACAGCGGATCGCGCACGCGCCGCCCGTCCCCGTTGAGTACCCACGCCCTCGAAACGTCGATGGGTTGACCGCATATCGCGCACGGTTCGCCAGCAGCCGCACGGGCGCGGCACGACGCTATGGCGGCGTTCCTAGCCTTCCAGCCGCCTACCGCGTAGTAACGCGGGTTACGTCCGCCCATGCACGCCCCCAAACGTCCGCGCCGGACGCAAAAGAAAAGCGACCCGCACGGGGTCGCACAACTCTACAGATAGCACGTTACAGCGCGTGACCGCGCACGACCGCGCGCAAAAGAAAACCCCGCCCGAGTTGGGCGGGGTCGCTCCATTCCTATGTCACGCGGCTAGCAGATACCGTTTTCCCGAAACTCGCGCATTAGTCCGTAGCGCCGCCCAAGGTCGTTGAAAAGCTGCTGCCATGCGAACAGCTCCATATACGACACGCCGCCGCACTCGGTGAAATACCCCTGCCAGTCGATGGCGAGGGCGCGGGCGGCGTCCTTCATCTCCGCGTAGGTATGGAGGCGGCGCGGGCGGTGCGATGCTTTGAACTCCAACACCCAACCGCGCCCCGTGGGGTCAACTACGGGCTTCAGCTCATAGCAGCGCATCCACTTGTAAGCGGTTCCGATGTGGTACCCGATATAGCCGTTTGAACAGTCGGAGAAATCGAGCGAGAAGGCGATGCGGTCAGTCATGATGGAACCTCCTAGAATCTACCGGCGACGCTAGCCGCCATGATGTCGATATCTGAGAAGCCGCAGATGTCGGCATAGCTCGAAACCTCGAAACCGTACAGACCGACGGCGGCGACGTGGCGGCGGGTGTAGACAATCAACGCGCCGCGGAAATACTCGGCGGAAACGCCCGCGCGCTTCAACGCGCGGGCGACGACGAGGGGCAACAGGCCGACGGCGTAGGTCAAGCAGACCGTGAGGAAGTAGTAACGCTCCATGGTCGCACCTACCCGCAGATTGTCCACGTGTGGCCGAAGTCGCGTGTTACGACGGTGAACCTACTGCCGTCAAACGCGACGAACGAGAACACGCAGAATGAAGAGCCGTTGCCCTCGTGAACCTCGATGTGGTCGAGATTCTCGACTACGGCGCGCTCGCGGTAGCCGAGACTGCTGCGAAGCTCCTGCCCCTGCGACTCACTAACGTATGCGTCGCCCGCGTACAGAGCGCCCGATACGCGCCCTTTGAATAGTAGCCCCGTGCATCCATAGACGCCCTCGGAATGCGCGCGAATCTCGACGGGTTCGGGAAACGGGAAGTAGGTTACTTCTACCTTGTCCGTGTCGATGTCTGCCCATTCGAGCAGCCTGCGCTTGCTGATCCGTTCACTCATTGCTTTACCTCCTTATCGGGTCGGGTCGCCCGTATGGCGTTCCCTACATGTCCATTATGGGCGCGCGAATACACCCATACGCCCCGCGCGTCAACGTCTACACAATACGTCCATAAATAGACTAATGCCACATAATCGCCACTTGCATGCAGGGCGGCACGGGTGTAAGGTTGTTGATAGTAGGCGGGATGGGCCCGCCTTGACCCGAGAAGGGGGAGACAATGGCACAATTCACGATTAGCACCGAGGGACTAGACCGCGAGGCTAGCGGTCGACTGTACGCGCTCGAATCATACGGGGCGCGCCTCTACGACATGGGGGACGAACGCAAGGCGCTAGACACGTTCAAACAGCGCGACGACCTGGCGCGCGAGCTTGAGTCCTCGCACGATGTCCGCGTCTACTACGACGGGCGCGACGTCCGCATGCTTGCATACGAGAAGGGCGCCGCCCCTACGGACTCCCCGCGCGTCACGTGCTACGGGAAAACCGAGACGTGGCTTGACCGCTCCAACGCTATGGCGTTCTATGCCGAGGCTATGGCAATGTGCGAGGGATGCGAGCGCGACCGATATACAAACGTGTTCCTCATGCTGGGCGAGGGTTGCGACGAGTGCGACGACGGAAGGGACTGGTAAACATGCCGCGTTGCTGGTATGCCATAGAGACGCAGAAGAGCGACCACGCCCGCGCGCTCTACCGATTCGCCACGCGCGAGGAGCGCGACGCATTCGTTAACGACAAGCGCCACGACGCACACGGGGCGGCGTTCCCCGACCCGTCGGCGGGGTTCTACCATGAATGCGCAGCGTCCGGCGAGGCGCGTTCAGAGTTTCCCCGAGCGTTCACCGAGTCCGCCCGCGTCGGCTTGAGCATGCGCGGCGAATGGTTCCCGTTGTGGAATGGCGCGGACGGTTCGCCCGAGCGCCCGAGCGGTTGGGTATGGCTTGAAGCATAAGCGCCCGATGATCCGCCTTTGAAAACCGCCCCCGCCTTGCGCGGGGGCATTGAGCGTTAGGAGGTTATAGCGGTATGCGCAAGGGACAGAAGTCCCGCCCCTACGACGTGGGCGAGGCTATAGAACGCGCGGCGCGTTGCCGTGCGTTGCGCGAACGCGTGGGTTTGAACCGCGACGCGCTCGCACGACTCGCGGGAGTGACGGAGCGGAGCGCGGGGAGATGGGAGGACGAGGACGGCGCGGGAAACTGCCCCGCCGACGTTCTCGAGCTGTTAGAGTCTCTTCTTGACAGACAAGCCGCCATAGTTGCGGACGCGGTTGCGGCGGTGGATGGCGGCGCGTGGGGGGCTGGTTCCGCCGCGCCGGACGGTTCCGAATCGGGTTTGAAAACCGACGCGCCAGGCGGGGCGGCGTGCATACGCCAGGTCGGGGGCGGCGGGCTAAACCCGACGGTTTACGGCGGTTTAGCTCCAGGCGGCGATCGAGGGCGGAAAACCGACCCGCCGAAACCGATTTCGATGCCAGGGGGCGGGCCCGGGGGCGGCGCGATGCCGTGGGTGACGCTGCTGTACTACCCGTCGCAACGATGCTACGAGCTATGCCATGCGAACGATTCGACGTTCTACGGCGTTGCGAATGCGAATGCGCGTGCGATCGCGCAGGAGCTCGAAAGGCTCGGCTTCGGAATCGAATGGCGGTATGCGACGCCGGAACTGCTTGAGGACTTCCCATTCGATTACGTCTAGGGTTTGAGCTCGCTTCATGGCGATGCGTCATAAAGATGCGGGAAACGATGCTGCGTGCCATGTGGAGCGCGCAGCGTCGTT
>Ga0256405_10008795_pt1 | contig 14204 bp, 12 predicted proteins | sample RumenRJG_02DNA_FD_189096 | JGI IMG/M metagenome (GOLD analysis project Ga0256405, IMG submission 189096) | Bovine rumen microbial communities from Lethbridge, Alberta, Canada - RJG_02 | ecosystem: Host-associated > Mammals > Digestive system > Stomach > Rumen | place: Canada: Alberta...
TCTCTGACCTTAGATAGCTTTCAACCAGTTTGACTTTTATTAATGGATCGATCTTGATTCTATTGGACATAGAAATACCCCCAAGTAGGTTTTATATTTCAATGTCCTACTTGGGGGTAGCATATCAATGCGACAGCCCCTTTAGCATTCTACTCGTATTCTCTTTATATTGATTATTTCTTTTTCTCTGTTACCTTTTTATCTGAAGCCTCGGATACATCAGTATGTGTTGATACCGTCTTCACAGCTTTTGCAGCCTTTGCTGCTGCCTTGGCATCTTTACGCGCAACATACTGCAACAGATTAATACACTGATTTGAATATCCCCACTCATTATCGTACCATGCTATAAGTTTTACAAACTTATCGTCAAGCATAATACCAGCCTTTACATCAAAAATACATGTTTGAAAATTGCCTCGCAAATCAGAAGAAACAATTTCATCTGTATTATACTCAATAATATCTTTCATTTCATGACGTGATGCATGTTCAATTGCCTCACATATCTCTTCATAGCTAGTTTTTGTTTTCAGTTCAGCTGTGAGATCCACAACAGAAACATCGTTTGTTGGCACACGGAAACTAAGTCCTGTCATCTTTCCTTTAAGCTCTGGTATTACCATGCCAACTGCTTTGGCAGCTCCAGTAGATGAAGGAATAATATTATTAAAAACAGATCGACCTGTCCTCCAGTCACGTCCTCCATTTGAATCTACTGGTTTCTGCTTTGATGTAGATGCATGTATTGTTGACATCAATGCTTTCTCTATACCAAACTTATCATTAATAACTTTTGCAAGTGGAGCAAGACAGTTTGTAGTACATGACGCGTTGGATATAATCCTCATAGACGGATCATAGCTTTCATTATTTACTCCAAACACGAAGGTAGGAAAATCCGGATCCTTGCCTGGTGCAGTAAGTATTACTTTTTTTGCACCACCTTTAAAGTGCTTTTCACAATCTTCCAGGCGCAAGAATTTTCCAGTTGATTCTATTATGTATTCAGCGCCTGTTGAAGCCCAGTCGATATTAGCAGGATCATCTTCTGAAAAAACATGAATTTTTTTACCATTAATAACTAATTCATTTTCAGTGCAACGTACTCTGCCTCTAAATCTGCCAAATACAGAATCATACTCCATTTGATAAGCCATACGCGCCAAATCTGCATTTCTCAGGTTTATAGCACAAACCTCAATGTCATTATCGCGCTCTTCAAGAATACGTAAAATAACTCGTGCGATTCTTCCAAAACCATTGATTCCAACTTTTACTAACATAATTACTCCTCTCTGTTTCATAAATCAACTAAGGCGTATTGTACCACTGTGAATTTTGTATGAAAACAAATGTTATTTTTAGAACATTTATGTTTATATTTTATCAATTGATTTTACTTTAGTTATTATTGATGTACGTCTTTTACAAAGCTTGATTTTTCGCCATTTTTTGAAATATTGTACGCAACCATTTCCATACACCTCATTTTGTCTATTGTTTTTTGTATTCAAGAAAAAACATCCGCTGATATATATCAAGCGGATGTCATTTTTGATTTCCATATACCATAGATAGTTAATTTGCAGTTTATGGTTGGCTTCCCTAAATAATAAAACAAATTAGTGACTATCGTCTTATCAGCGAAAGAGGATAATCATTGCTTCTTCGTGAGTGTATTTCATAGAACCTCTATGCATGCATTTATTATACACCTGAGTATATTTTAAAAAGGTGTGTAATATTTTTGTGTTGATGTCTACTTTTAGCTTACCACTTCAGACATCAATTATACTTGTTTCTGATTTCTATAACTTCTTTTGGGGCCAGTTCTGGGCATGCGCCCCCACTAATACAAGCTTCTTTATATGCTTCAATTAACTCGATACGCTTTATCTCGTATGCCTTTTTCTCTTCTGCCTTTTCAAGAACGGCATCAATGTGTTCTCTTGGTATAACGCATACTCCGTCTGCATCACCTACAACAAGATCGCCTGGGCTAACCTTAACTCCCGCACATGAGATTTCTGCATTGATATTACCCTCACTCTTACGTATTGGTCCACGAGGCAAGATCCCTAATGAATATACAGGAAACCCAATCTCCCTGGTGCCCTCTATATCCCTCGAGTATCCATTAACCACTATACCCTCAAGTCCCATTGCCTGGCATGCTCTCTCAAATAAATCTCCTATATACGGTCTTTCTTTGTATGCTTTGCCGTCAACGACCATGACGTAACCCTCTAATTGCATCATATATGCCGCGCAATTAATAGGAAGATTGTCTCCTTCATCAGTCTCCACAGTCATCGCTGTACCAACCATAAGCCGTGTGGTTCCTACTGCTTTCATTTCAGCGCACATACATCCATCCTGTGGTATAGATAGCTTTGCTTTTTTGACACCGTCTAGCAATAGCGGAACATTTAACTTTTTGACTCTTTTTATTACATCATCTGATATTAATGGGGCATTTTTATTGATCATAATTAACGTCTCCTTTACTTAGTAACAAATTATCATTTTATTGCTAATGTTACAAATAAATGTATTCATATAATCACTATATAATATGATCAATCCTAGTCTTTAGTTTTCATTTATAGATCAATATTGCATGAATATTTTTTGTAAAGAATCCCTGCTATAAATACTATGAATTCTGTAATTGATGCAGTTATCCATATACCATCCATCCCAAACAACTTTGAGAGAATGATAGCAAGAGGAAGAATAATTAAAATACCTCGACTTAATGACATCATAAGTGCAATCTGTTCCTTGCCTATACTAACAAAATATAAAAGCATCACAATGTTACACCCCAAAAAGAATGTACCTATATAGTATTTTCTAAATCCCTCAACTGCTAATTGTGCCATCATAATATTATTCTCACTATTGAAAATAGCCGTGAGTTGATTTGGAAACGCAAAAGCCAGTATATATACAATAACGCTAAAAATACCCACTGCGCAAATGGCATAATTAAAAATAGTTTTAAGTCCAACTGAATCCTTTTTTGCCTGTAAGGAGCTAAATAATGGTTGAGATCCTTGTGCGATGCCATTAAATATAGACATTACCACTAAATGTACATTTAGGATAACACCATACGCTGCGACGCCTACATTTCCTGTTAGTCCCAAAATCAATGAATTGAATACTATCATTACAACACCAGTTGCCACTTCTGTAATAAGTGTAGGCACACCCCTTGATAAGATAGTGGCGACATAGTGAATGTTATATGATAACACTTTATAGGTAAATCCATGTCTTTTACGTATAAAGTGTAATGATAATACTAACAGTCCCATAATCGGTGCGCATATTGTAGCAAGAGCAGCTCCAAATATCCCCATATTACACACAAATATAAAAACATAATCAAATATTGAATTGAAAATACTACCCGCCAACATCCCCATCATAGCAAGCCTAGGCTCACCGTCATTTTTTACAAATACAGATATAGTATTGTTAAGAATGAATGCAGGTGCAAAATACAGCATCATACTTAAGTATGTTTTGGTCATATCATAAACATATTTATCTGCACCTATTAATGTAGTAATTTTCCGTCCGCAAAAAATGCCTAATAATAAAAATGCAAAGCCCCAAAATAGCCCTGTAGTAACAGCAGTAGTGAATATCTCATTGCATTTTTGACGATTACCTTTGATGTGGTAGATCATAAACATCGAAGCTCCACCTATGCCTATCATCTGCCCTGTCCCCTCAATAAAGTTATATACAGGAAGTGCAAGATTTAATGCGGCAAGACCATTGGAACCTAACCCCTTTGCAATGAAAAAAGTATCTGCCAGAACATAAAGCGAAAAGCCTATCATACTCATAACATTAGCACTTACATATTCTATAAATTGTTTTCTGTAGCTATTATTCTGCATATTCAAACTCCCAAAAAAAGCATCCATTTCCGACCCCTAAGACCTATAATCGAAAACAGATGCTTTGACTGACCTACCCGGTGGCAGCTCAGGAACGCTTATATTAATTTTAAAAAGTGTTGTCATTATACTTAGCAGATATAATATTGTCAACGCAATTGAACAAATGAAACTATATAGTAAGGTCAATTCTTCTACATAGATTAATGAGATCAATCCTTTTTATGTATATAGATAAGACTTTTCTGAATAGTCATTTACTATTATACTCTTACATCGGGATTTTTTTCACCAAATTTATCCTTTAGTATCTCACAGATTTCTTGTCTGTTTTTAGCTTGCTTTTCCATATTTTTAATGGTTTTATAAGCTGCAAAAAGCTGCGATGGTCCTATCTCAGAACTAAAGTATCCTATACCCTGATTCCATACAAGTAGCTCAAAAACATCATCAAGTGCAGTACTTTCTACTCCATGGATATATGCCTTAACCAATTCTCTTGTAGCTTGGCGCATACGTCCAGCACCGACAGCATTTGTCAAAGACAAGAGTAAACGCATTTCATAAGGTAAGTGTCTATTTTTATCACTCCATGTAAGATCCCAAAAATTTACCGCTATATTTCCCAATTTCTCATCTATAAGTGGCATATTAGTAAGAGCTGCCGGTCTCATCGGAATATCTTTTTCCTGCAACTTAGCCTTTACACGATAAAATAAGGCATGAAACTCTGCCTCATCTTTCTTTTCTGTCTTATGCTCATATCCTAAATCTTCCATTACTTCATATAAAGGAATGGGCTCAAATGATTGAATAATCTCTAATCCACTTCCCTCTGGTGTCTGCATAGCCTGTTTTCTAATGCCCTGAAAAAAATTACCCTGAATCCCCCTTACATCAATTACTTTAAACGAGTTTGTTTTACCTTGCCAATCTGAATAACTCATTTTATCACTCCTTTTTGTCTGAATATGTGTGTTTTATTTTCAATGGAAGAAGCGGACACAATTGGAATAATACTTGAAGGCTGTGTTCAGGCACAAAAAACATTCCCTAATGGTAGTCTTGTAAATGTCACTACAATAAAACCGGGTGCTATGATAGGACCAGCAGCTGTTTTTTCAGCCGACCATAAATATCCCTGTGACATAATCTCACTAGAAACGACATCTATTATGATGTTCAAAAAAGAAGACATGATCGCACTAATGCAAATGAATAAGCATATTTTACAAAATTATTTAATAGAAATAGCCTCTGCAACCTTCATGTTACAACAGCGTTTAGAACTCTTTTCATATAGCGGCATTGCACAAAAAGCTGCATTTTATCTATTAACGCAAGAAAGGAAAACCGGAACTAACCACATAATAATACCGGGTAACTTTTCTAAATGGTCCCTAAGTATGAATGTTTCTCGTACATCATTACATAGAGAAATAAAACGTATGGAAAATTCCGGAATTATCTTATACGCTCCCCCAGAAATAGAAATTTTAGATATTGAAGCTTTACATAATATACTTGGTTAAGTATATAGTTATCATAATACCTATCATTTACTCATCATAAATGTATTTATTGTATAAAAAAATGCCACCTGACAACATGACTTTATCATGTCGTCAAGCGGCTAATCGTTAATGCAAAATTAAATTGCTCCGTTTAACCCATCTGCATCATTACTTACATAATCATTGAGCTCAGACTGAATAATTGCATATGAAACAATAGCTAAGCCGAAAACTGAAAGTAAAAGAAGCAGAATAGCTCTATTCTGTGCAACTTTTCCATTATTTGTAGCAATCTCGTCAAGCTTAACACCTGTACGATACATCCAATACCATGTGTAAATTCCACATGTTACGATACTTAATACGAGAACCATAGCTCCTGATGTATCATTGGTGTGGTTAGATGCCTGATTCACATCGTTTGCAAGACAATACAACCAATACAATCCATAAATACCACATGTAACAATCGTAAGGATGATTGATAAGGCTACATTACGACTTTTTAACTGACTCATTTTTTACCCCTTTTTAAATAAAAATTTTTGTTATCTAAATTACTCAAAGAATAAGTTATCATATTTTGCATTGTTTAAATACTAACAATTTACATATATTTATTACGAAAGTAAGTCGATAATTATGCATATATCATATTTATATAAATATAAACACATTTTCCGATATGAATCATCAAGATAATTTGTTTTTCATGCTCCAACTATAAACATTTTATAAATGCCACTCAAGCGCTTAACACAAAAAAAGACCCAATAACAAGTCTCATCCTCCTAAAATTAAATATACCTCTAGGAAATTAAGACCTGATATTTGGCCTTTATTAAAAATACTTTAACGATAGATCAACTGAACAAATGGTCATACCATACATCATAACCTATGTTATCAATCCCCATTATGAAAAACATACGTTACTATCTTGATACTTAAGAACCCCCTGTGCAAACTTATGTGCAGCATCATCAGCGTTGCCAACAACACCACCAAAAACTCTAATGCCCAACTCTGCAAGAGAAACTTGTGCCTGGTCCTCTATGTCACCACATACAAGCGCATTTACACCTATCCCGCGCAATACACCAGCAAGAGCACAATGCCCCTGCCCATCAGTACTGGCAACTGAGGAATCTATGATTATATTTCTCTCGATATTATAGAGCTTAAAAAATTTGGTCTCTCCAAAGTCCTTAAGTATATCTTGGTTTTCAGGATCATAAGTAATTGCAAGAATCATAGTTTATCCCCTCTTCTATTCAATTTTCTATACACTCCGATAAATACATCGTAGAAGCACTTTAATTATAATTTTAATCTATAAATAATACAAGCCTTGCATACAAATTGATACTAAATTTATTGTTTTAAATTACTATTTTAATATTGATTTATAAGAGTTCTATATATTGTTGCAATCGAGTAGGGAAAATGTAATCGCCCACTACTTGACCGCGAGCTAACCGCTGGCTTTAGCCGACAAATTTCATCTCGGTGGCTCTGCGATATAAGCAACAAAAAGCCTCCCTCACATTAAGGGAGGCTTACGCCAACTTGATATACTTGTGAACTTTGTGCCCATCAGATTTCTATTAATACTGTCCCATCACCTATATAGTAAACCAAAGTAAAAAAAATTGCAACAATATTTATTAATAAAAATAATTTTTTTGTGTTTTATGTATATCTTTTTAATGTTTTTAACTTTTTAATATTTCCCTAATGGCTAGCAACTAAAGATCCGCCCCGAGCAAATGATGTATATCCAGAATCTGGGTAAATATCACAAATTAAGGTGCCTTATAATAAAAAGATAAAATAAAGCAAAGAAAAATAATCTGATAAACATATACTGTTTACATAATATTAGTCTCTAATACATGTTTCCTAATTCTTTCAAAAGTATCCTGACTTATATCATGCTCTACAGCACAAGCCTCCTCATCTGCTCTATCCTCCGGCACCCCTAGGTGTATGAAGTAATTTAAGAAAAACAAATGCCTTTCATAAATATTTTGAGCATATTCCTTGCCACTTTCTGTCAAAAGTAAATGCTTAGTAGTAGGCTCCATAATAACATATCCCAACTGAACTAATTTTTCTACCGCATTAAATACAGATGGCTTTTTAACATCCAACTCTTTAGCAATATCTACCGATCTGCAAAAACCATTATTTTGTGTTACTTTTAAAATTGCTTCAAGATAATCCTCATTTGACTCGCTTTTATACGGACGCACTGTAACAACCTCCAGCCTAATGCTTAAATCCGACAACCCTCACGCTAAAAACTTGACGTGAATTCATTATAAACTGTCATAATATGGTTAATCTACACTAATATAAGTTAGCCTCGGCTTCTTGCGCCCGTATAACATCATATATATTAATTACTCGACATCCGCTAAGGCAGCAGGGCCCTCCTCTCCGGTACGTATCTTAACAACGTTATCCAGTGTATATACAAATATCTTACCATCACCAATATGGCCTGTATAAAGTGCTCTCTTGGCGGCCTCAATAACATCATCTACCGGTATCTTACTGATTACTACTTCTAACTTGATCTTAGGTAAAAGTGTTGCATCCATTTCTACTCCACGGTACATCTCACCAGAACCCTTTTGAACGCCACAACCCATAACCTGAGTGACTGTCATACCAGTTACACCAAGGTCATTCATAGCCCTTCTAATCTTGTCATAACGTGAAAGCTTAGCTATTATAACAACCTTATAAATATGTGAATCACTGTTATATACAGGAGCTGCAACCACTGGTACAGAGGCTCTCTTCTGAAGCTCATTAGCCTCCTCGTATGCTCTTACACCAAGATCTGTGTTTTCATTTACATCCATGTTTAATGTGTTAGATACATCCATAATCGCAAAGCCTGAATATGCAGATGCAAGGCCATGCTCTGTTGAATCAAGACCAAGGATTTCCTCTTCCTCAGTAACACGAAGTCCCAATGTCATTTTAATCAACACGAATGTTGCAGTAATGGCTATTGCCGTCCATGCTGCAGTTGAAAACATTCCAATAAACTGAATACCAAGAAGTTTAAATCCACCACCATAAAGAAGTCCTACCATCTCTGTCCCTGCAGAATCAGCGATTGAATATCCAGGTGCTGCATTTGTAGCAAATAAACCAACCGCTAGTGTGCCCCATATTCCATTTAACATATGTACTGCAACAGCTCCAACAGGATCATCTACACGGAGCTTATAATCAAGGAACCATACTCCAAAGCAAACAAGAAGTCCAGATACTGCGCCTATAACTATTGCTCCAAAGGCATCTGTAACATCACAAGGAGCCGTAATTGCTACAAGACCAGCAAGTGATGCATTGAGACACATAGATACATCTGGCTTTCCATACTTTAACCAGGTAAAGATCATACATGTTACTGTTGCTAATGCAGGAGCAATTGTAGTTGTGACAAAAACTGAACCAAGCTGATCAACTGAAGTACAAGCGGCACCATTAAAGCCATACCAGCCAAGCCAAAGGATAAATACTCCGAGTGAAGCAGCTACAAGGTTGTGTCCAGGAAAAGCATTTACTTTTACAATCTTTCCTGATTCATCCTTCTCAAACTTTCCTAATCTTGGTCCCAGGAGTGCTGCACCGATAAGAGCGGAAATTCCACCTACCATATGTATACAGTTGGAACCTGCAAAATCGTGGAATCCCATTTGTGCAAGCCAGCCGCCACCCCATGTCCAGTGTGCCTCGATTGGGTATATGATAGCTGAAATCACTGCTGAGTAAACACAGTATGAAATGAACTTTGTTCTCTCAGCCATAGCTCCGGACACTATAGTTGCAGTTGTAGCGCAGAAAACAAGATTAAATACAAAATTTGACCAGTCAAAATTCTGATAACTTGTAAAGATATTGAAACTTGGTCTTCCAACAACACCAGCAATATCTGTTCCTAAGAACAATCCAAAGCCAATAAGTATGAATACTACTGTACCTATACAGAAATCCATCAGATTTTTCATGATGATGTTTCCAGTATTTTTTGCTCTTGTAAAGCCAGCCTCACACATGGCAAAACCTGCCTGCATCCAAAACACAAGAGCGGCACCAATCAAAAACCATACACTAAAGACCGTTGAGTCAATAGCCTCTAAAATCTCAGCATTCATATACATTTTCCTCCCTGCTAAAAAAACGATGCCTGGTGTTCATACATACATATCTCTATGTCATCTGATCCACCATTGCATCGTTAAAGTTTTGCTGTATAAAATTTGAATCTCATTTTAAATAATTAAATACATAAACTGTATTTACCGCGGAATGTATATCTAAAATGTTTATAAAGACTATAAGAGCATTTTAAAATATGCTCTTATACTTCATTTCAAAAATAATAACTAGTAATAATCATCCTGCCATTTTGAATAGAAAAAAGGCGTCCTGGATTTCTCCAAGACGCCTTTGCCTTTATGGCTATAAAATTTAATGCATTTAAATGAACATGTCAATAATTTTCAAAAAAGTTATCATGCCAATTTTTACGTCGCAATATTACCTATATTTATATCATAGTATCAAGTAATAACAACAGTTTTTTATTGAATTTATCTGAAGTACACTATTCTTGAATTTTAATATCTTTTATAACCTCATCCGCAATGGTGTCCCAGGTCAATGCACTTACATCGGCAAAACTACGGGCCTGTCTCATGGCACCTTCCCTTATAGCATCAGCAAGTCTCTCCTCAAATAGAGGAAGCTGATCCTCTACAGGCTCATCTCCATTGTTCATGTCTGGCAATGGAATATATGTGATATTTCCGCCCTTAACATTATTATCAAAAAAATCACGTATACCTGGAAGCTCGCTCACAATAAGCTCTGTGCCACAAGCCATTGCCTCAATAGTAGTAAGCGGTATTGCATCATAAAATGAAGGCAATATAAAAACATCTGCCTTACGATAGGCCTCGGCTATCTGTTGCTGATTTAACTTACCGGCAAATATTACGCTGTACGGTACAGTCTCAGCAAGCTTTACTATGGCCTCATACTCATCCTGATTTCCTGCTCCACCCGCCAAAACAAGCTCCAGCTTATCTTTTGGCAGGTTCAATCTCTTTAATGCTCTTAGTAAACTGAATACTCCCTTTTTCTCAGCGATTTTTCCAGCAAAAAGCATATGACATTTTCCATCATATGCTTTACTCTCTGCCTTATAAAAAATATCTGAATTATATCCAACCCCCACAAGAGTGATATCTGACAATTTGATACCGTAAATCCGCTCAACCCCCAATGCCTGGGCTTCCTGAGGTGCAAACACCCTGTCTAGTGCAGCAATATTACGCTTTATAAACTCTCTCTGCATACCATGCTTATCCATCTGCCTCAAATCAGTGTTATGACAGAACCCGTATACTTTATGCTTTGGAAAGCGCTCTCTAACTATAGATGTCAGAAAGTAAAGGTGATGGCATAGTATTACGTCAGGTTTAAACTCATCCACTGCTCTATCTATTAAGTCTATATAGGCAGCTTTATATTGCTCCTGCATCTCTATCGTCATGTCACAATAACGTGTACTCTCATATGGCATCTCATCTGACATACCCGGAATTGGAAACGGCAACTCTGGTGTCCGGAAATATAATGGATAAAATTTATTGTCATCTGGAAATGGACTTTTGTCCTCCTTATAAATGCCAGCAATCACCGCCTGATCTATACCTTTTTTTCTAAAGACTCTAACAAGTTCTGTAAGATATATACCACTTCCTGTACTAAAGGGTTTTTGAGCTGTTACACTTAAAATCCTCATAAGGTCCTCCTAATTTATACTCTCAATTCAAAATCATCGCCTGATTAATCATGCTTTTTGCTATACATCTAAGTCAATTACACTGACATTAAAACGTAATGTCTTTATCCGAATAAATAACCGTTAATACAATGCTAGATCATCAGATCATTTCTTTCAGCAAAACATCTTCTGGTGTTATAGAAAATGTCAGCATTTCTCCCTCTTTATATGTTCGTTTACTATCTGTTCGTAATACTATATGTTCATCCCCGCACACTAAAATATATTTATTATAAAATCCTTGAAACTCCTTGGACAGCACCATTGCCCGATACTTACCATTTTCATCAATCTGAATAGATTCTGGTCTAAACCATATCCTCTCTTTAGAATCCTGATCTACTATGCAATTAGTCTTTCCAAGAAAATCCATAACAAATTTAGTTGATGGAGAACGATAAACCTCATCTGGTGTACCAATCTGCTCCACCTTTCCATCATTCATTATGGCAATACGGTCACCTAAAGCCATTGCCTCTTCCTGATCATGTGTTACAAAAACAATGGTCATGTTCAGTTTTTTCTGGAGTTCCTTAAGTTCTTCTCTTATCTGCACTCTTAACTTGGCATCCAGATTAGATAAGGGTTCATCCATTAGAAGCAGCCTGGGATTAATTACTAATGATCTCGCAAGAGCCACTCTCTGCTGTTGTCCTCCAGAAAGTTCACGTATATTCTGTGTTGCATAGTCCTCAAGACCAACCAGTTTAAGATATTCTTTAGCTTTTACCTCAGCATCATGTCTGCTATATCCCTGGAAAGATAAGCCGTATGAAACATTGCCTATTACATTTTTATTGGGAAATAATGCATATGACTGGAACACTGTGGCAACTGGTCGCATTTCTGGCGGCATACCATCTATCCTCTTATCATCTACCCAAATCTCCCCTGAATCCTGCCTTATAAACCCACCTATCATCCTTAATGTAGTAGTCTTTCCACAACCGGAAGGCCCTAACAGGCACACGATACTACCCTCCTGTATTTCAAGGTCAAGATCTGAAACTACCTTACGATCCCCAAAGCTCTTGTTTAATCCCTTAAGCCTCGCTCTCATTTGCTTTTACCTCCTGTACTTGATATGCTCTTTTCCAAAAATCGATTAATGCCATAGGCAATCCCTGCAACTATCAGTGTCAGTAGGATGATAATGGACGAAATGAGCGCAGCCACCCCGTACTCACCAGAGTTTATCGCATCAAATAATGTATAGACCGCAATTTTATATTTTGCACTGATAAGGAAAATTACTGCTCCTGCTGTAGTCATACATCCCGCAAAATTATACAAAAATGACGTCACAAAAGCGTTACCAAGATTTGGAAAAACTATTTGCCACACTACATTGATTCTCCTGGCCCCCAGATCTCTTGCCGCCTCTTCAATCCTCTCACTAATCTGTAAAATTGCCACCGACCCAATCCTAAGAACTGCAGGTAGCTGTTTAAATAACATATTTATTGCAATGATAAAAACTGTCCCAGTAAGCTTTAATGGTTCGTGATTAAATGCAAGAATATATCCTATACCAAAACATGTACCAGGCAAAAGGTAAGGTAATGTAGCCATAAAATCAAAGAATCCACCTAACGGCATCCTCTTTCGTACCAGATAATAAGAAAGGAGCAGACCAAATATTGATCCCAATAATGAAACAACCAATGCTATTTCCAAGCTAAGACTAAGTGATTTTATATTATACTGAAACAGATTATCAAAATGCTCGAGACTGAAATAATAAACTCCTTTTCGAGATTTCAAAAAACCAGTAACGAAAATACAACCGTACTGCAATAGCATCATAATTATATATATTAAACTAAATAATCCTGTGATAATCCCAAAAGTGCCTCCTGGGGACGGCATATGCATAGTTCCTGCACTCTGAAAACCCTCGACCTCTGCTGTACGTCCACTTTTAACCATAAAAATACGATATACAATAAACGATATGATAGCTGGTATCAGTAAAAGCATATTCATCGCAGCCGCATATTCCATTTTTCCGTATCCAATAAGCTGCATATAGATAGCAGATGCAAGAGTATCATATCTACCTCCAATTACAGCCGGCGTTCCAAAATCTGAGATTGAACGAATAAATGATAAAATAAATGCAACTCCTGCTGCAGGGAACATCATTGGGAGAACCACTCTTTTATAAGTATTCCATATGGATGCTCCCAAATCTCTTGATGCATCTATTAACCTCCGATCCATTTTTTCCAGATATGCTATCAAAAATAAAGTAGAAAGAGAGACAAAATGTATGCTCTGCATAGCTATAATACCCCACTCATTATATGGGTTATAACTGAGATGCAATATATCATGTGTTATCATCCCGCGTCTTCCATATAACTGTATATATGTAAGACTAGCTATAAATGGAGGCGATACCATAGACATCGCCAGCAATAGTATCAACAATTTTTTACGTAGTCCAGTCAAAGAAACGACTCTAATAGACAGGAAAATACTCCATACAGTAGATATGGCTGCCGATAATACAGCAGTAAATAAACTGTTATATACCAACCTGCTATTATCTTTTAATATATGTTGGTATTCTTTAAAGCTTATCCCGCCATCGATCCAAACACTGTTTTTTAAAATGCAAAACAATGGATATACAACAAACAATAATATGGACAACGCAAGAAAAAGTTTTAATACGCCTTCCTGAATATTAGCAACATCAAAGCTATACAGAAAGTTGTGTCTTTTTGATTTCATCAACCTAACATCCTTTTATCTTATCTTTGATAATATGATATTAGTGTCATAAGTCTTCTCCCACGTGTGCTTGCACAAAAGTGGGAGATAGACTTCATGACACGCCCCACATGACTGGTGGCAGATTCAAAGGATCTGCCATGTAGCGTCAGCCCT
>Ga0256405_10008796_pt1 | contig 14202 bp, 13 predicted proteins | sample RumenRJG_02DNA_FD_189096 | JGI IMG/M metagenome (GOLD analysis project Ga0256405, IMG submission 189096) | Bovine rumen microbial communities from Lethbridge, Alberta, Canada - RJG_02 | ecosystem: Host-associated > Mammals > Digestive system > Stomach > Rumen | place: Canada: Alberta...
CTGCCCTGGTTTCGGAAGAAGTCAAGAGGTTCTACAAAAACGAATATAATGTCGGCAAGAAGGCGATAGAGATGATCAATGATGAGCTGGGTATCCCTCTGGATATGGAAGAGGCTACTTCGATCGCGTTCCACTTCATCACTGCTGCCGAAAAAAGAACCAATGCAGATTCTTTAAAGATCATGAAGGGTGTTAAAAGCATCGTCGAGATCGTAGAGAAGGAATTTGATACGAAGTTCGATGAGGAATCCGCAGATTATCTGCGTTTCGTAATTCACCTGAAGTTCTTTATGAGAAGCATGCTGTTTGAACAGAGCAGACCCGCTAACGAATCACTGGGAGCTTTGTTTGCGCAGGTCAAGACCGGCTATGACAAAGCCAACGCCTGTGCCGATCGGATCGAAGAGTATGTCAAGGAAGAATATGACTACGATCTCAGCGATGAAGACAGGCTTTACCTGGTGATACATCTTGTGCGTTTGGAAAAGGCCATTCATTAAAGAAAGGGGAATCATGGCAAAAATCGATTACAATGTTTTAGCTGATGACATTATCGAAAGAGTCGGTGGTGTCGCCAACATCAGAGAAGTTTCTCACTGTGTGACGCGTCTGCGTTTTCTGCTCAAGGACAAAAACCTGGTCAATGAACAGGAACTGAAGGCATTAAAGGGTGTTTTGGGTACTGTTTACGGTTCCGGTCAGTATCAGATCATTTTAGGGGAAAACCTGTTCCCGGTTTATGATTCGATTGAAAAGAATTATGACATTCAGACAGGTGCTGTTGTCGATGAGGCTCATACAGAGGATTACAAGCTGGAAGATGCCAACGTCGAGAAGAATTTCAAGTACTATTTTACCAAGGTGATCCAGTTCATGTCAGCTTCTCTGACTCCGTTTATTACCGTTTTGTATGGTGCAGGCATGTTGAGAGTCATCATGTCTCTGGCTTCTTATTTTGTTCCTTCTGTTTCTGCTTCAACTACTTATAAACTGTTCAATATGGTCGCTCAGGCACCGTTCTATTTCATGCCGATCCTGGTCGCTTACGGCGCAAGCAGAGTCTTGAAGTCAAATCCGGCTTTCTCGATCACTCTGGCTGCAGCTTTGCTTTATCCTGACTGGACCAGCATGGTTTCTGCAGGTGAACCGGTCACGATGCTGGGTCTTCCTGTCAAACTGCTTTCTTATTCAAGCACACTTCTTCCGGCGATCTTCTTATCTATCCTGGCTGCTTATTTGGAGAAGTTTTTCTACAGAACGATACCGGGTGTATTGAGAAGTGTCTTTGCGCCGCTTTGCATCTTCCTGGTCGGTTTCCCGATCACGATGCTGGTTCTAGGTCCGATCGGAAATGTCATTGGTTCCTTTATTGTAACGATTATTGTATGGATTGAACAGCATACCGGTGGATTAGCACCTGGCATTATTCCTGCAGCGCATCCATTCCTCGTTTTGATGGGTGTCAACATGCTGATGGTTCCGCCGATGACCGAACTGTTTACAGCTATGGGCTATGATAATGTCTTCCGTCCGGGCTGGATCCTGCACAACATCGCTGAAGGCGGTTCCTGCTTCGCTGTGTTCTTCAAGACGAAGAACGGTGATCTGAAATCAACTGCTTTGTCTGCCGGCATCGGTGCTTTCGTTTCCGGTGTCTCCGAGCCTGCTTTGTACGGTATCGGCATCAGATTCAAGACGCCGATCATCGGTGTTGTTGTCGGCGGTCTGGTCGGCGGTGCTGTTGCCGGTATCATGGGTGCAAAAGCATTCTCCATGGGCTATTCCAGCGTTCTGGGTGTTGTCATCTTTGAAGAGACGATGGCAGCAATCATTTCGGCTGTTGTCGTAGCGTTCGCTGTTTCTTTCATCGTCACTTATATTCTTTTCAAGGACGAAGAACAGCAGTAATCTGATCATAAAAGGAGCGATTGATATGTTTGAATTCTTAAAGAAAAAGGAAATTCCTGAGAGATCTTTTGTAGCAGTGACCAGCGGATATCTGATGCCTTTGGAAAAAGTAAAGGATGAGGCTTTTGCTTCAAAGATGCTTGGTGAGGGTGTTGCGATCAGACCGGACGGAGAATATGTCGTCGCTCCCTGCAGGGGTACAATTTCAATGTTATATCCGACGTTGCATGCTTTCGGGATCAGAAGTGATGAAGGTGTCGATATCCTGATTCATATCGGGATTGATACTGTGAAGTTCAAAGGAAAGGGCTTCAAGGCTTTAAAAGCACAGAATGATACTGTGGAGCCTGGAGACAAGATCATCCGTTTTGATTCGTATATGATGAATCAAGAGAAGATGGATATGACGGTGATGATGCTGTTTCCTTCTTTTGAAGAAAAACTGGACGTTAAAACCGAAAGACATGTAACCAGGGGCAGAGATATCGTAGCCTGTTACTGATGAAAGGTTTGAGTGATGAAAAATTCAAGAGATATTAAAATAGCGGATACTTTTCCGCAAGGTTTCCTGTGGGGTGGAGCGACTGCTGCCAATCAGTATGAGGGAGCTTACATGGAAGATGGCAAGCTTCCCAGTGTAGCTGACGTTCAGCCGCATGGGGTCTTCGGTTATCCGGACAGAAACGCAAAGTTCTATCCGACACATGGCGGCATCGATTTCTATCATCACTGGAAAGAAGATATTGACGAGTTCGGCAAGGATGGAATGGGTTTCAATGTCTACCGTACCAGTATTGGCTGGTCCAGGATCTATCCAAGCGGAGAAGAAGATGATCCCAATGAAAAAGGCCTGGAATTCTATGAAAAGGTCTTTAAAGAATGCAAGCAGCAGGGCATGAAGGTTATGGTCACCCTGTCTCATTATGAGATGCCTTTGAATCTGGCGGATAAATACGGCGGCTGGAAAGACAGAAGGATGATCGGTTTTTTCATGAAATATGTCCGTACGGTTGCGCAAAGATACAAGGATCTGGTGGACTACTGGCTGACGTTCAACGAGATCGGCAACAACATCCACAAGATGGAATGGATGACTGCCGGCATAGATCCGATGAATGATACACTTCAGGATGTCTATCAGGCTTCCCATCACCAGTTTGTTGCCAGTGCACTGTGTGTCAGAGACATTCACGAGATCGCTCCCGGCAGCAAGGTGGGTTCGGTCATTGAATACAAGACGATCTATCCGATGAGCTGTGATCCCAAGGATTCCCTTGTCGTCATGCAAGAGAAGCAGAGAGGTTATTTCTTCTCTGATGTACAGGTCAGAGGTGAGTATCCGGGTTATGCGTGGGAGTATTTCAAGGATAACGGCATCAGCATCGAATATGAAGACGAGGATATGGAGCTGATCAGAAAGTATCCGGTTGACTTCCTCAGTTTTACCTACTATCGTTCCCGAATCGCTTCCAAGGATTATGTGGAATCCGTACAGAAGGAGACAAACACTTCCGATAAAGAAGTTGAGGGAGACAATTCCTACAGAGGCGATTCCAATATCGTCAATACCGGAAAGACAAATCCTTATCTGGAACTGACTCCTTCCGGCTGGTCGATCGATCCGGATGGCTTGTACTTGGCTCTTGTTGACTTGTACGGAAGATATCAGAAACCGATCTTTGTTGCGGAAAACGGTCTGGGTTTAAAAGAAGAACTGGTAAACGAAACAGTCAATGATACCTACCGTATGGAATATCTTGCCAAGCATGTGGAGGCAATGAAAAAAGCGATCCGCAACGGTGTTGATCTGTTTGGCTATGCCTGGTGGGGTCCGATCGATCTTGTTTCCAACGGATCGGGTCAGATGTCAAAACGTTACGGTTTCATCTATGTAGATCGCAACGATGCCGGCGAGGGCAGTTTAAAGAGATACCGGAAACAGTCTTTCTATTACTACAAGAAACTGATCGCCAGCAATGGAGAGGATCTGGAAATAATCAAATAGTATTCAATACAGCTGAGCAAGTCTCAGCGGGTTTGTCAAGAAAACTGTGTAAGTTAGTTTAAAGTTTTGTTACCGGCATCAGAATATGGTGCCGGTTTTGTTGTCAGTCACCGTCTCTGTAACGGTGGTAATCTTCAAGAAGGCCTTTCTGTTTCAGAAAGTAATAACAGGTTAAGAGCTCATCTTTGAGTATGTTTCGAGCGGATTCGAGGAAGGAGAGCTTTTCATCTTTGTCTTTGAATATCAGATCGGTCCTTGTCGTTTCGTTGATGATCGAATGGATCCGATCGGCGATGTCAGTAAACACAATCTTTTCCTGAACAATGTCGGCGATAAGTTTCTCTGCATCGCTTTCTTGGGAATAGACGAAAACAATCAAAAAAGCCTTTAAATAAAGGCTTTTTTAGTTTTCGTGCTCCCAATATGCTCCCCTTATAACAGCCTTAGAAAATTGAAACTGTATAATCTGGGAAGTGAAGTTGATATCAGTTTTGTGCTGTTTAATACAAAAACAAAAAAGATTGATCAAGATACCGATAAGTATTACGCAACCAAAAAAAGAAGTCGTATTGGTATTTAAAAAATTGAGGGAGTATTTGTACTCCCTCTTATTTGTATATACTTTCGACTAAAGCGGTAAATCCTTTTTATCAAAAGCCACAATTCCAATATTATAGGTAATCAAACCGATCAGCAACAGAATGCATAATCCTGTTATATACTCTGTTGATCCTTCCAGAATCGGAACAATCTTAAAGAAGGAAATGATCGTCATGTAGTTGAAGTAATTCATGGCATCAATCCTGATAACTGATGGGATGATCGGCTCACCGAACAATCCGAGAATTGAACATACCAGGAATAGCATGCATACACCGCCACCAACTGACAGAGAATCTTTCTCACGATTGAAGATTCCCGACGACATGAAACAGATGCCGGACATCGCCAGAATGACACAGCACGCACCGAGAGAGAACTTGATAATATGTTCTTCATTCAAAGTAAACATTTCGTTATGAATTGTGTTGACACATAATACCCCGGTCAATGAAATCAATAAATACATAGCGACGATCGAAGAAACAAGATAGATCATCTGTGTAAAACCGACTTTTTTTCGCTTGATCGGCGTTGAAAGAATGTATGCCATCGATCCAGAATCCACCTGTCCGGCCAAAAGATTTGTACCAGCCATGATTACAAAGATGATCGGAAGCAATAATCCGGCAATTCTGAATAGAATATTGCCGATTACCAAAGCATACATGTTTGCTTCCCGGATATCATCTAAAGCGTCATGAACGCCATCCGGCAGTTTATCCAATAAGGATTCGGTAATATCATCCACCGCTTCCTGTCTGTCTGTTCCTAATGCCAGTTTATTATTAAACTGGTCGATCGCATCCATGGCGATTTCTTTTGCTAGTCTGGAATCATTCTCGCTATGATCCTTGAGAGCTTGAATATATACTTCGTTTGCCACATAATCCTTTGCATACATTGAAACATCCGCTTCTTTTACAATCAATCCTGCATCATAATCATCCAAGAAAGCTGAAATATTATCCCTGAGTCTTTGTGCCGAGTTAATATCGTTTTCCTTGGCGGCTTCCTCATAAACCGTTTTCAGTATTTCATCACGGATTCCTTTCGTAGTTTCTTCTTCCAACTCTTTCAAGGAATCGCGCAAAACAGATTCGGCATCTGCCATCTTTTTCCTTCCTGTTTCCAGCTGACTTTCTGCTTCGGCAATCTGTGACTGAGCTGAACTTAATCCGCTATTGATCTGAGCGATACCGTTATTAACTTTATCAAGATTGGCTTGAGCTTCATTGATTCCTGCCGTATATTGAACAATCCCTGCTTCCAGCTGTCCCTTGTTTTCTTTTAAAGCTTCAAGCTGCTGCTTATAACTGCTGACTGTTTCTTCATCCGGTAATCCTGCCAGAATCTGGGTAATGCCTCCATTGACCAAGTCAAGATTCTGAGTCGCCTCAAGAATTCCGGCTTCGTATTGAGCGATGCCTCCTTCTATTTCCGCTTTTGCCGAAAGCAATACTTCTTTCTGAGCGGAAAGAGTTTCGGCCTGTTCATCATCTGCCTGCGTCAGCTGTTCATCAATCCGGGCAATCTGCTCCTCAAGTGCCGAAAGTTTCTGTTCAAGTTCCGACAATCCTGCCTGAGCTTCGGCAATCCCTTGTTCCAACTGTTGTTTCTGACTTTGGAGTTGAGACAACTGTTCCTGATATGCATCAATCTGAGCCAGACCTTCTTCCAATTGAACAATGCCATCATTAACCTGGGTTAGTTTGTTTTGTAAATCTGCTTTGCTTGCCTGGGCATTGCTGATTCCTGAATTTAACTGATTTTGTTTGTCGTAGAGATCGGCAAGCGTTGCTTCATATTCTCCCTTTTTTGAATTGTACTCTGCTTTTGCACTATTTAACTGTGCTTGCCCGTCTGACAGCTCGGCTTTGCCATCGGCAATCTGCTTTTTACCTTTGTTGATCTGTCTGACGGCATCTTTGAACTCTTCGGAGAAATCAATATAATCTGCCTCATCAGCTTCTCCTTTCAAGACTTTATTCAGTATTTCCAGATTACCCTGATAGTTGTCGATAACTTCTTCATAGACATCATAAATATCCTCATAACCTTCAATTGCGTTTTCCTGTATCTCTCTTTGTTTAGCTGCATCATCCACCAGATCATCGACCGACTTCTTGATCTCACCGAGATTCAGATTGCCGACAATCAGAATAACCGAAGCAACAATAAAACAGGAAGACAAAGTCACGATCAGCCATCTTGAAAAGTTAGCTTTCCATGACTGTTTATATAATGGTTTGCTTATCAACATTCCCGTTTCCCGCCTTTTCTTCAAATAATCCGAGATGTTCCTCAAAATAACTTTCCAGATTGTATTTCACTTCCCGGATATAGCGAATATCATATGTGCCGACTTCTTTCATGAAAGAGGAAAGATCATTCATATCAATCCTGACTGTTACCTGATTGTATTGTGTCTGTTCACGGATGATATTCGCTTTACTGTTACATAAGAATTTTTTAAATTCTTCTTCTTTTTTAAATTCGACTTTGTAGATTCTGAAAGAAGTATTTCTGATCTCATCCAGATCGGCTATATCAATGATCTTACCATTGACAATCAGACCGACCCGATCGGAATATTCTTCAAGTTCATCAAACATATGCGAACTCATAATGATTGTTTTTCCTTTGCCGTGTTCTTCTTTCACGATCTGCATAAAACTGTCCCGCATCAAAGGATCCAAACCGGTTGTCGGTTCATCAAACAGCAGGATCTTCGGATCGTGCATCAACGCCATGACGATCGCCAGTTTCTGTTTCATACCTTTGGAAAAGCGGCGCGGATTGCCTCGGATATCCAGCTGCAGTCTTTCAATCAGATCGTTTGCTCGGCTCAGATCTTTGATACCCAGGAACTCAGCCTGACTTCTCAGAACTTCCTCACCGCTTCTTAAATCCGGAAAGGCAATCTCTCCCGGAATATAACCGATCTCACGCATCAGTTTTTCGCCATTATCCCAGGGGTCAATACCATTTACTCTGATTTTTCCGTTCTCCGGTTTAATGAAACCGAGGATACTTCTTAAGGTCGTTGTTTTTCCGGCGCCATTTGTTCCGACATAACCGAACATCTCTCCCTCTTCAATATCGAGACTGATATTGAAAATTCCTTTACCGTTACCATAGTCTTTGGTAACATCCTCCATCTGTATTACTTTCATCTTCAGACCCTCTCATAAGTCAGATCTTCTTTATAGAAACTCATAAAGTGATCCTGAAGCGAAACGATTTCTTCTTTAAAATCGCAAATCGGCAACAATGAAAGATCAGCCATCAATGCATCGGTATCTTTTTCATCAATTGTAATAACCACCTGTTTGCCACTGACGGAAGCATCTGAAATATAGTCCTTCTTTACAATCATCCTTGCCGTTTCTTCATCATCAAAATCAATTTCATAACATTTCTTACTGCGGTGTTTGAAATCCGCTGTCACAAATCGGTCAACGATCCTGCCGTCTTTGATGATCGCGATCTTATCACAAGTTGCATCTACTTCTGAAAATATATGGCTTGACAGCAAGATCGTTTTCCCGGCTTTCTTTTCATTGACAACAAATTCGATAAATTTCTTCTGCATGATCGGATCCAGGCCACTGGTCGGTTCATCAAGAATCAGGATTTTGGGGTCATGCATAAAAGCGACCACAATTGCCAGTTTCCTTTTCTGTCCGAGACTCATACTTTTTGTATCACCGCTATAATCCAACTCGAAAGTATCAATCAGTTCCTTGGTACGCATATCGCCTTTCATTCCCCGCAGATCCTTCATCATTTTTATGAACTCATCTCCCGTCAGCCCTTTCGGCAAGGCGATCTCACCCGGAAGATAGCCGACATCTTTCAGAAGATCATAATACTTATTAAACGTGTTTTTGCCGTTTATCCGGGTCTCACCGCTGTCAGGTCGCGAGAAACCCATCAGGTGGCGGATTGTCGTCGACTTCCCGGCACCGTTAGGTCCTAAGAAACCATAGACTTCACCTTCATCAACATAGAGATCGATGTCAAAGACACCCTTTCCGTTGCCGTAATCTTTTGTCAGCTTTTCTACTTCAATGACACTCATTTATAGTTTCAGATCGATCCTTTCCCACGGCATATCTTTTGCGTTTTCCCCAAACTGACCATAGACAGCCAGATTTTCATAGATCGGCTCTTTTAAAGAAAACTTTTTAATAATTGCACCGGGACGGCAATCGATCGCTGACAATACTTTTCTTTCCAGGCGGTGTCTGTTTATATGTTCCGTTCCGAATGTTTCAATATAAATGGAAACCGGTTCCGCGACGCCGATCGCATATGCCAGCTGTACCTCGCATTCATCCGCATATCCCTGACCGACAATGTTTTTGGCAATATATCTGGCCATGTAAGCAGCACTTCGATCAACTTTACTGGGATCCTTACCGGAAATTGCTCCACCACCATGTCTTGCATAACCGCCATAAGAATCGGTAATCAGTTTTCTTCCGGTCAGACCGGAATCCGCACCAGGTCCGCCCTTGACAAAACGACCGGTCGGATTGATCAGGATTCTGGTCTTTTTATCAATCCATTCGGAAGGAATCGCTTCATCAATGACAATCGTCTTCAGATCATTCCTCAGTTCGCTGATATCGACACTTTCATCATGCTGCGCCGATAAAACGATGGTATCGATCCGACAGGGAATATCACCTTCACATTCAATAGAAACCTGTGCTTTGCCATCGGGCTTCAGATACTCTAAAATCTTTTCTTTTCGGACAAAATCCAACCGTTTTACCAGATCATTGGCCATTTCAATCGAATACGGCATAAAATCATCTGTCTGATTGATCGCATAACCGAACATGATTCCCTGATCACCGGCACCGTTTTTTTCAAGATTCTTTTTATCTCTGACTATGCCCACGGATATATCGGGAGATTGTTCATGGAGATCAACAATGATCCGACAGGTCTGATCATCAAAATCTTCTCCAGTCTTGGTATAGCCGATCTTCCTGATCGTATCTCTGGCAATCTGTTCGTAATTCACTTCCGCTTTACTTGTTATTTCACCGAAAATATGGACCTGATTAGGGATACACGTCACCTCACAGGCAACGCGGCTTTCCGGATCTTTTTCTAACAATGCGTCCAAGATCGCGTCGGCGATCTGATCCGCCACTTTATCGGGATGTCCTGCACAGACAGCCTCTGAACTGAATATTCTTTTTCTCATTTTTCTACCTCCTTTTTAAATCTTAAATTGACGATAAAAAGATAAAAATATGCAGAAAAAAAGTGATGCACGATTTAGATACATCACCCTGTTTCTGGTTAATTTATAAACACTTTTTAGGAATTGCCTGATTTTCTCTTTTTCAGCATCATTTCGATATTTCCATCAAAAATCTTTCCAGTCTTTCTGATCAGCTCTTCCGCATTATCCTGAATTCCCTTTTCAATCCACTTGAGAACCATTTGGGTCAAAGCACACTGATAGAAATACGCGATGACCTCGACGTCTTCTTTATCGGCGCCGATGTTTTCGTTGATTCTGTTGACATAGCGATTCATGACATCTCCCGCAATAGAGTATAGATAGCGTTCCAGCTGTTCTCTTTGGATGGAATGATATATGTGGTTGATCGCCTTTCTATTTTCAAACGCAAAGTTTGATGATCTCAGAAAAGCCTCTTCCCAGGAACTAGTATCATTATACTCCTTGACTCCTTTGCTAAGTTCTTCCTCAAAGATTTCTTCCAGAACCTCATAGACATCGCTGTAATGATAATAGAAAGTATTCCGATTAATCTGGCACTCATCAACGATTGATTTCACGGTAATCTTGCTTAGTGGTTTTTCATTAAGCTGTCTGATGAATTCTTCTCTTATTGCGTTTTTAGTATAAGGCTGTGCCATCATCGTTCCTCCTTCTTTTCTCATTTTAACAGATTAACAGAAGAACAATTGCTCAAAAATTAGACACTTTTACCTGGGTGTCTGATTTATAGGCACTCAGATATCGTTGACTGTATCAGCTGCTTTCAATATCCGTTTTTCGCCTTTTTCCAAGAGTCCGTTCAGATTGTTTCCATGCACAGAAGTAAAGATATTCAGAAATTTAGCAGCGACATTCCGGATCTCAACATCGCTCTGTGAAATATCTTCTACTATTTTATATGTGTTTATCATCCTGATCCGGTTGTCGCCGATCAGTTTTTTCGAATCGTCGATTCCCACTTTCATAAAAGACACAAACAGCTGATCCGCAAACTCCTTTCTTTCCTGAGGAGATGTTTCACTGAGGAAAGCATCAAAATTTCTTTTCATTTTCACAGACCTCCCGGTCAGCTTTTCTCCCAACACAAAGTGATTGCCACATACAAGCCAGGAATAGGGATCGTGGGCATAAGCCCTTTTCTCAGAAGAGAGGATAATCCGCTGCTCATGATCCATGTGAAAAATCTGTCCGATCTCATCTTCCTCAACGACAATCTGAATATAACGATCCTCAATCGATCTGAACTTATGCTCATCAAAAAACTGCGGATTGATTTCCGGACCATCGTTATTATAGATGGCAATCATTCTTTTTTTGATCCTATTACTGGCATTCATCGCTGCATACAAGGCGAGATTCCCTCCCTTGGAATGACCACCGATGATCAGTTTTCTTTTTTCTTTCCCGATCTGTTCCAGATATTCTGCAGCCTTAACCTGTGCCCCGACCACCTGATACAGCATCATAAAGTTTTCTTTCCAGCCGATCAGCGTCGTATCAGTGCCCCTGAAACAGACATAGCGCATAGAAGAGCTGATATCAAAGCACATTGCGGCAAATTGCAATGTTTTCTCCTGGTCCAGAACCGATACATAATGAGTAACTTTAACCTTATTAAAACGCCTTGTCTGAGCAGCTTCATGAAATAAGCCACTCCCTTTTCTTCCATCATTCATTTCATCGATCCAGCGTGCGATTTCTTCAATAGTCATGGATTCGTTTTCTTTCAGAAGATCGTCCAGATCCGTGTAACATAACTGACACAAAACCAGATTATCGACTTCATTGAAGCCATCTTTATAAAACGGTAAATCACCCCGCCATTTCAGGTAATCAACAATATTCAGACATTCACTTTCTGACATTCTTTACCTCAATATCGATCACATCCGCATCTTCTGTCTTCACTCTTTGTTTATCGATATAAATTGCCAGCAGATGGAAAGCTCCGGAAACAGACAGACAAGCACCAATCAGCCTGTAGAGAACTGTTATGCTTTCGGATGGTTTCGCCATCAGAAAGCAAGCAATCAGGCAAAGAACAAGTGCGGACGCCAGCATGATCCCAGATCCGCGAAGATGTTCTTTATAAGACAAATAGGCAACTCTCAGTTTGATCAGGGCATTCACAAAAATCAGGATTCCTGCAATAATAGTCAGTGCACTTTTTGTTTCAACAGGATAGATCAGCAGCACAACTCCCAAAATCAGACCCAGTGTTGTTGAAAGAAACGATAAGGTACTGCTTCCAGAAATCAAGGTTCCGGCTTTTTGCCTGAAAATACCAAGCACAGTCAATGTGATCAGCAACACCCCGGCAATTCTGGTCAGAATCAACATTCCCTGTATCGGAAAGAAGATCAGTAACAAGCCGCATATGCTCAAAACAAGCGATACCCATTTAATCAGTTTTTCTATTTTCATGTTTACCTCACAGTGTGAAAGAGGGAACCGGAAAACCGGTTCCCGAAGGGAAAATGCCTGAGCAAATCAATCAGTTTCTCTTGCTCCAGATTTCATCTGCTACCGGCTGCCATTCCTTTGCGTAGTTTTCGCATTTTGCGCAAAGGTGCTCGACACTCTCTGCTTCTTCCAGATCCGTCGATCTGGCACCGGACCTTTCCACCATCTGTTTCAGCCATTCCGGATTTTCCAACATCGGGCATGGTCTCAAGTAATTGTCGTTGAACGGCATATGTTCGTGATATTCCTTGAATAGCGGCTGTCTCAGACAATCCAATAAAGACATTTCATTGATGTTGGCAGAAGAATAATGAATGAAGACGCATGGCTCAACATCACCGGCTGCATTGATGTGACAATATCTCTTACCGCCGGCTACACAACCTTGAACAAATTCACCGTCATTCTGGAAATCGATCGCAAAGATCTCTTTGCCTCCTTCAATTCCTCTGATTTCTCTGATGCGGTCTTTGACATAAACCCGCTGTTTAGGTGAAAGAAGGAGATCCGTACTGGCATTCATACCGACCGGCATATAGTGGAAGTACCACGCAAAGACAGCACCCTTGTCGATGATCATATCCAGGAATTCGTCACTGGTAACCGATTTATAATTATTAGCGGTATAGCAGATCGAAAGACCATATGGAATATGATAACTGTGCATCAGGTCCATTGCCTTGATAACTTTCTGGTAGGTTCCTTCGCCTCTTCTTGAATCCGTCGCTTTTTCATCACCTTCCAGCGAAACGGAGACAATGAAGTTTTTGACTCTTAACAGATCTTGACAGAATTCATCATCAATCAGTGTCGCATTGGTGAAGGCATGGAAAGCACAATCCGGATATTTTTCACATAAGGCAATAATATCTTTCTTTCTAACTAAAGGCTCGCCTCCGGTAAACAGATAGGCATGGACGCCCAATTCTCTTCCTTGTGCGACGATCTTATCCATGACTTCATTACTTAAATTCTGTTTATATCCGTATTCTGCTGCCCAGCAGCCGATGCAATGCAGATTACAGGCACTCGTCGGATCTAACAGTATGATCCAAGGAATGTTGCAATCGTATTTCGCAGCCATCTCCTCGGAAGTTTTAAATCCTCTGAAACCTCCCTCGTAGGCTGCGTTTGTCAGAAATGACACCAGCATATCTTTATCATTTTCTCTGATCAGCCTTTCAACATAACGCCCCCACTTGCTGTCAGGATTCTCCGCTATATCAATAAATAATTGATAACTTTCATCCTTCCAGGAACTACCTAGTATTTTTTTCATCAGTGAAACAATTGATTCAGCAAGTTCTGATACATCCTCGTACTGTGCCTTATCGACAATGTTCCGCAATATTTTTTCAAAAGCTTTTCTTTCAGCCTGATGCATAATGTTTTCCATAACTCACCTCCACGCTCAGCATATCGATTTATCTGCTCATCTTGAATGAACAAAACAAAATGGATGATTATTTCTTGGACATTGAGACAGATCTGACCAATTCTTTCATATAATGGTCCGCGGCCCGTGACTTCATCTTAAAAATATCCGGCATGATCATTTACCTTCCTTTTTCTGCGAGTCATCAACCACGGTGTTCATCATGGCTTCTTCCAGCAGTTCATCCCACTCCGATTTTTCATCGATGATCATATCAAGCGCTTTTTCGATATCAGATGGCGGTGCCAGAAATCCAGTACATCTGTACAGCAGTTTATTGCCAAAATCGTTCTTGATGGAAAGATAAAGTATCTCTTGTCTATTATTTGTCGTATTCTCAAAGCAGACATATGTCAGATAACGGGTCATTAAGGAGTTTCTTGTAGATAGAGTACAACATGTCTTCATCTGAAAAGTCAGATCTTAAGACCCGCCTAGAATCGATTTCGTGTCCCATGTAATACTGACACTCATCGATTGTAAGATCATGAATATAAAGTTTCGTCGCAAGGTTTCTTCTGA
>Ga0256405_10008797_pt1 | contig 14199 bp, 13 predicted proteins | sample RumenRJG_02DNA_FD_189096 | JGI IMG/M metagenome (GOLD analysis project Ga0256405, IMG submission 189096) | Bovine rumen microbial communities from Lethbridge, Alberta, Canada - RJG_02 | ecosystem: Host-associated > Mammals > Digestive system > Stomach > Rumen | place: Canada: Alberta...
AGTAAATTGAATAAAAATAGTGTCAGTGTCTACTTATGGAAATGAAAAAGTATAGAACTGTCTACTATTAGAAACAAAAAACATTAAAAAAACATTTTTTGTGTCTACTTTTTGAATCTGGTACAGACTAACGACCAACGACAAAAAAAATTTATTTTTTTTCTTGCATATATCAAAAAAATGTAGTACCTTTGCAGCCGAAAATGTTGGAAAAACGGACAAAATACCATCAAAACACATTGGAAAAACGGACAAAACGCCGTCAAAACATGTTGGAAAAACGGACAAAACAAAGGACTTTGTATGCTTAAAAGACACATTGATAGCGTGTTAGATAATCATTACGCATCTACTCGCAAAGCACTCTTATTGACAGGTGCTCGTCAAACCGGTAAAACATATGCTATTCGTGCATTTGCACAACGTGCCGGATTGCAGTTGGTGGAGTTGAATTTTATTCTGCAACCCGAGACGCGGCTTATTCCCCAAGGTGCTGCTAATGTGCAGGATCTGTTGTTGCGTATCTCTGCTTACGCGAATAAGCCCTTGGAACCCGGTAAAACGCTCATTTTCTTTGATGAGGTACAAGATTACCCGGATATCATGACTTGGGTAAAAGCGCTGGTCGATGACGGTCGTTTTAGGTTTGCCCTTAGTGGCTCGTTGTTAGGCGTAGAACTGCAAAATATCCGTTCCGTTCCGGTGGGGTATATGGACGAATACCCTATGTTTCCTTTGGATTTTGAGGAATTTATTCGCAATATTGGCGTTACGGACGAAGTCATAGAGTCGATTCGCGCGTCATGGGAGCAGCAAACACCGGTGGATGCCTATATCCATGAGAAAATCATGCGACTTTTCAACCTCTACTTGATCGTTGGTGGTATGCCTGCTGTTGTTCAGAAATATATAGATACGAATGATTTGCAGCATGTGATCAAGGAGCAGCAATCTATCTTGGCGCTCTATAAAAAAGACATCGCGCGCTACGACAAAGATGGTAAGTTGTATATCAATGAGATCTTTGATCTTATTCCTTCTGAACTGAATGCCAAGAACAAACGTTTTATTCTCAAGAACCTCAACGAGCATATCAAGTTCTCGCGGCACGAGAATAGTTTTGTGTGGTTAAGCGATGCGGACATGGCGCTTCCTACTTATAACGTAGAAGAACCGCGTGTGCCCCTTAAACTGAATGAGCTGCGCAATCTGTTTAAGTTATTCCAAAACGATGTAGGACTATTAGCCTCGCAATATGTAGGGGGTATCCAATTGCAAATCTTGCAAGGCGATGTGTGCATCAATAATGGTGCTATCTATGAGAATGCCGTTGCTCAGGAGCTGTATGCGCACGGATGGAATCTATACTATTTCAACAGCAAGAAACAGGGAGAGGTGGATTTTCTGTTGGAGCAAGATGCGGAGGTTATTCCTTTGGAAGTGAAGTCCGGAAAGGATTATCAGCGGCATGTAGCATTAACTAATCTGCTGGCCAATGACGAGTATGGCATCAAGCGTGCTATTGTGCTCAGTAACAGCAATATAGAAGTACGTGGCAAAATCCTTTATGCACCTGTTTATATGACCATGTTCCTGCACCATCGTCCGTCCGATAGACCAATGATTTATCATCCGGAATTGCCATAAAGCAACCTCCTTTTGATTTACGATTTCTGCGGGGAACAAATCTACGCTTGGTAAATAAACGACCATCGACAGCCCGTGCATGGACTAACGACAGGCTCTGTCCCGTAACGACTAACGACAGCCCTTGCTTGGACTATCGACTAACGACTATCGACCAACGACAAAAAAAATTATTTTTTTTCTTGCGTATGTCAGAAAATTGTCGTACCTTTGCAGCCGAAAAATGAAGTGCAAGACGCATAAGTGGCATATAAACATACGATAGATAATTATGATAGAAACAAACCGCATAGAGATCACTTCTGCCGGACGGCTACCTATTGGCATGACCAAAGAGGAGTTCTTTAGTGGTGTCAGCAATCCGCGCAACAAAGAGTTGATGCGTGTATTCCGCGATGTTGAGTTAGTTGAGTCATTGGGAACCGGCCTTTAGCGAGTGATGAAGGTATATGGTAAGGAGTGCTTTGTCTTTATGGATCATTTTACCCGTGTTGTGATTCCTTACGCATGGCTTCCGGGAGAAGAAAACCACCCAGAAAAAACGATTTCCACCCAGAAAACTATCCAGAAAACTATCCAAAAGAAATTAACAACTGTTCAGAAAACTATCCTCGAATATTTGGCAGCGCATCCCTATGCAACTCAGCAGAATATGGCTCATGATATCACAATCGTTAGTCTTGGAGGAGTCAAATACAACTTGCAAGTATTGCAAAAGAATGGTTTTCTCCGTCGCATAGGTCCAGATAAAGGTGGTCATTGGGAAATAGTAGAGAGCTAATAGTACAAGCTCGCACAAAAATAGTACAAGCTTATAGTACAAGTTAAGATACAAGAATTTTTCTTGCACATGTGCAAAAAAAGTCGTACCTTTGCACCATGTTTCGTAAAAAGCAGATCATAGAGCTATTGAGTATGATGGTAGGGGTTGTCCTTTCCGTTACTATGTCATCCTGCACACCTCGCGCTGTTCGCGAGGCAGAGAAAGTTGTCACACAGGCGGATAGCCTCTGGCAGGCAGGCAAGATGTACGGTGTAGATGAAGGCGACAGCGTCTCCCTCGCGCAAGCCTATGAGACCTTGCAGAAGCATTCAGCATTCAGTCGTCAGTTTTCAGACGTTTGTCCCTTCGTACATTGTACATCGCTCCTTCGTACATATTCTCATGCCTGCTACCATTACGGCAAGCTGCTTCGAGCGAAGGACAACCCCGTAGCCGCGATGCAGGTCTTCATCGCCGCCACCCATTCCCACACGCGCGATTACCATATCCTCGGGCGCGTGTATAGCAATATGGGTGATATTTGCCACCTCGCCGGAGAGTGTCCACTTTCATACGATATGTTCGAACGCTCAGCGGATATGTTTCTACGTAATGGCGATACTCTGCTTTATTATTATGGCTTGAACAATATGGCTTTCGAATTAGCAGAACAAGGAAAGAAAGAAGAAACATTAACACTTCTTTCTGAAATCGAAAACCATTGCACGGATAATGATGTCTTGGCAAAAGTATGGGAAACAAAAGCGAATGTATATGAACGCGCTGAAAAATACGATTCGGTACTCGTAATGATGGAGAAAATATCCAGCTCAGCTACGAGTTATGTATTTAAAGCTCGCGCATATGAACATATAGGACAAATAGATTCCGCTTTATACTATGCCCATAAAGTAATGTCATTATCTGATGCATCGGAGCAAAATAAATACAATATGATTTATATCATTTTGAATTATGATAGTACATTAAGGAATGAAGATATTATTGCGCTTTCTGCACAGCGTTCCGATATAGAGACGGATATATTAATCCCTCTGCATAACCGGTGGGCTATGGCAGTGCAGTTGTTAGAACAAGATCTGAACCGTGAAAAAGATTGGAGATGGTTATATGTCTTGATAGCAATTGTATTGTTTTCAGGCTCTTTCATCATATTGTATTATATATGGCGCAAACGCAAAGAGCATCAACAGATCATGGCAGAATTGCAGGTTAAGGAGGAGGTTCACGCCCAATTGGAGCAAAATATCAGCGATCTGTCGCAGTTGCAAGAAACGCAGCACCACCAAATCATAGAAGAAGTAGAAACGGTCTGCGAACTGCTGCATAATAGTTCGGACATTAAGACGGAATTATGTTGGAATAATTATGCGCAAATGTGTGTTATTGTTAACCGACGCCTATACAATATAGCAGATAGATTAAACTCTTTCTCGCTCTCCGAAAAAGAGATACGCCTTTGTATTTTAGTATTGTTGCATTCCTCTACAAAACAGATGGTGGACATGATTCCTTATTCACAAAGTGGGCTTGGTAAGTTCAAAAACACAACAGCCCGAAAGTTAGGCACTACAACTGTCAATTTGCGCTCATTCTTGCTCAATTTGGCTTATTGATAATGATTGTTATATAAATTTCCCAATGCATAAAATTACAACGGACTGAAAATGTGTCTATTGTAGTTTTAACTTTCCCAATCAAAAATTTTGCTGTATCATATAAAAGCAGTAATTTTGCACCGTCAAACGATCGAGCGTTTGGCGGTATTTTATATTTATGTTAAACCAAAACAAACAATCACAATGAAAACAAAAATTCTTGCTGTGGTATTGGGTGTAATCCTTACCATGCCATGCGTATTGCGCGCAGAAGAGATCGAAATCCAGTTGATGGAAGTAATTCAAGTGGGAGTTATTCATGGAGGAGACGGTCCTTTGGATAGTTCAAACAAGGAAGGAAATACTCCAACTCGTCCCACTAATTTCCGTGCAACAATTGACGGCAACCTGTTATCCATTACCAAACAGGAGGAAAGTATCCCGTTTGCACAAGCTACGGTGGTGAATGCTACTACCGGCGGCATCGTGCTCAATCAGCAGTTTACCACCTCTCTCTCCGAGCAGATCGGCACCCCGGGCGTGTACGCGCTCCATATAGAGACAGCAGGCGGCGCACTCGTCGGACAATTTATTGTACAATAACAAATAAAGATTTACGAATATGAAAAACAGACAATTCATATGTGCAGCGGTGATTTTCGCCGCTTGCACATTCTCAATGCCACTAAACGCGCAGACGTGGTTATCTGGAACAAACAAACTATACGTTAGTCCGGATTCCACAAAAGTAGGAATAGGCATCAGTTCTCCTACAGAACGGTTGCATATTAACAACGGTGCTCTCAAAATAGGGAATAGCACATCCCTTTTAGACAGAATTAAAAATGTATTAAAATTTGGAGATGGAAGTTATGTGCAGATAGGAGAATGGGAGGCGAACAATACGCTTTCTTTCAAAGCTAACAAATATAATTTTACGAATGGTAATGTAGGTTTTGGAGTTACCAATCCGCAATATAAGCTTGAAGTAGCAGGCAAAATGTTTTTACATACGTATGATGTTGAAGATAATTGGTATCGTAGTTATTTGCTATGGGAGTCACATAAACTCATAATGGGAGTTCCGTCCGGAGTATATGCACACACGGTATTAGAACTTATACCTGGAGGTAGTTCCGAAGGAGAATTATTCTCTCGCTTGTCTTTGTACCATGCATATAGTATGAATTCAAAACAAGAAACGATTCGTTTCAGCAGTGCAGAACATTGTTGGATTAATACAGGTAGTAATTTCGGTATAGGAACAACAGATCCTTTATATAAATTAGACGTGCGCGGGACGATCCGAGCGGATGAAGTTCTTGTAAATAATGTAAGCGGTGCTGATTTTGTTTTTGGCGACTCCTATAAACTGCGTCCATTAAGCGAAGTAAAAAATTATATTCAAAAGAACCAGCACTTGCCTGATATACCATCTGCAGAAGAGATGCAGACAAAGGGTGTCAATATGAATGAAATGCAAATACAATTGTTACAAAAAATTGAAGAACTGACCTTGTATATCATTGAACAGGAGCAACGCATAAAGGAACTAGAGTCTTTACATTCTAAATAATTCAATTATGAAGCGGCATATAATATTGATAATTGCCATTTGCTATGCAATGGGTATTATGAGTGAAATGCGTGTTTCTACTGAAGAAGCGAAGGAAATAGCCACAAGTTACTATCAGCAAGTGAAACAAATATCAAAAGGAGAGTGCAAAACCGGAGAACCGGAGTCATTTTCTCTTCTTGGAAAAGCAGAAATGTGGCTTGTCCCTGTCAATGATAACTGGATTTTGGTATCTTCGGACAAACGTACTGAAGCCATATTGGCGCGATTCATGACAAAAGAGAAACCGGATTTGAAATCGTATCCTCCAGGTGCTAAGTATCTGATAGGTTGCTATGAATATGATATTGCATATGTTCGTGACAGTTGTACAGATTGTCCCACTAACATAGTATGGGAAAAAGGACCTAAAAAAATGATTTCTCAAACATTCCAAACGAGGTCATTACCTTCATCTGTTTCTCCGTTATTAGGAGATATAGCATGGAAGCAATATGGGAACAATAATATAGATCCTGATTGTGATAAGGTATATAACAAGTTTTGTCCAGCAATTAATACCACAAAACCACATTTGTGCGGACATGCGGCAGTCGGTTGTGTTGCAGTTGCTATGGGGCAGATTATGCGTTATTGGGAGTGGCCTTATATGGCAGATATTCCTACTGCAATAGGTGGTTCTATTCGAGAAAAACATTTTTACAATTGGAATAACATGCCTTCGTGGCTATCAGATTCCTCTTCCATGCAACAGGTGGATATGACTGCCGCGTTTCTTCGAGACTGCGGATATGACTTAAACATGGATTATGGTGAATCTTCAGGTGCTCGTAATGATTCTGCGTTTAATTCTTTTCTCCACTTTGGGTATGATGAAGAAACATTATTATGTATACAGCGAAATTACACAATGGGGTGGGATAATAAATTGTATACAGAACTTTCCGAAGGCAGGCCGGTATATTATACGGGAATGGACTACGGCTACTATGGTCACGCATTTGTATTAGACGGATATGATTCTTTTGGATTATTCCATGTGAACTTGGGTTGGAATGCCGGAGCTAATGATTACTATAATATTGGCTCAACCACATTTTATTTTCCTTTCTTACAATCAGCTATAGTAGGCATTCAACCTGATTCGCATAGTTATTGTGATCCCGTAGTAGTAACATCAATAACCAATCCATTTTGGGGCATAGCGCGAGCCGGAGCCGTGACATTGGATGGGGTGATCATAAATAATAATGCTGATTGCAGAGTATATTCATCAACAGAAGTGCGTCTTACAAGCGGCACTGAAATCCGGAACGGAAGTAATGCGCTAATTTCTATTAAAGATGTGCCTTGTTCATCTTCCGTAAATGCCATGCCATCAATATCACCTAATATTACAAAATCTGCAGATAATTCAGGGATAGAAGACGATAGGGATATGTGCTCGCTAACAATATCGCCAAACCCAGCCAGAGACATCATACGCATTCAGTCTGATTGTGAACTGACAAATATTGGATTATATAGTATAGACGGTCATTGTATTCTGAGAGGCAAACAAGCAGAAATATATATATCCCATCTTCCGAAAGGAATATATATAGTGCGAGTGCAAACGGATAGTGGTAGAATCATACAGAAAAGAATAATACATATTTAATCTATGAGAAAATTTTATGCTTGCTTATTTGTGATGATGTTGTTGTGCGGATGTAAAAGTCACGACAATTCTCCAGAGTTGCCGGTTAAACAGCATCCGATTTTATTCAATATCTTGTGCGACACAGATTACTCTCTTCTTGAAAAGAAAGATGTATCTTGCGTCTTGGAGCAATGGGAGGAAGGATCGGATGTGCGTGAAAGAATGAATGGAAAAATTCGTTTGCGCGGAAACAGCACGGCCGAGTGCCCCAAGCGACCTTTTACACTCAAACTGGACAAAAAAATCTCGCTATGCAATATGCCGGAAGCTAAAAAATGGGTTCTCCTTGCAAACTGGTTCGATAAAACCATGTTACGGAACGCATTAGCCTTCCGTATGTCCGAAGACAGCAAGTTGGATTGGACTCCGCATTCACACTTCATTGAATTATACTATAATGATCTGGCAAAAGGTATCTATCAATTATGCGAAAAAGTAGAAGTGAATTCCAATCGGGTCAATGTGGAATTGGATGGCTGGTTGATAGAGGTAGATACCCGAGTAACAGATGAGGATGTGTATTTCCGAACGGAACGCATGCCAAATCCATTCCGTATTGATTATCCGGACAAAGGTATTACAGATCAACAATTGGAAAAAATTCATTCTTTGTTCCAAGAGGCAGAAGATACATTATTTTGTGATAACTTTGCGAATCCACAAGATGGATGGAGAAAGTATCTGGACGAAGATAGTTGGATTGATTGGTATCTAATCAATGAGATCGCCAAAAACAATGATGCCGTTTTCTATAGTAGTTGTTATATGCATAGTACACAAGATGGTCTCATTGCAATGGGACCCATATGGGACTTTGATTTGGGCTATGGAAACACTACATATAATGAATGCGATCTGCCTGAAGGTTGGCACGTACGTCTCTCATCATGGTACAGCCGTTTATTTGAGGATCCGTTGTTTGTACAAAATGTATGGGAACGTTTTCTATATTTTTACAACCGCCGTGAGGCCTATTATACATTCATTCACCAACAGGCAAATATTCTCAGTGTTTCGGCGAGAAAGAACGATTCAATATGGCAATTTTCAGATGATTCACTTGAAAAGGAAAGCATATATAATGAAGAAGTCAACGCTCTTATCATGTGGGTGGAGAAACGATTGGAATGGATGAAACATAACATATAATCCTATTGTTTACAAGCCATCCTAATAAGTTCCTCCGTGATGGTCAGCTATATATATTGCAAGACGATAGAGTATACAATGCAGAAGGAGCATTGATTAAGTAAAAATAAACCTATTAATTTGCGAAATTATGAAAACGAAAGTATTTATTCTTGCTGCGCTGATGGTATTGGTAGCAGCATGTGACAAGGACACTCCGACGCAACCGGCATTGGAGACTCAAAAGAGCAATGTGGTTTCGCAAGAAATGCTATTAGGCACATGGTCTGAGCCTTTCCACGTAAGTTCTGTTGTCCGATCACTAAACTTCAAAGAAGACGGCACTTTGATTTATGGCGAGCAGCCGGACACGACATTTAATATCGTATTCCAATGGGCGCCAACATCAACCGTTATGCAGTACGAAATCAAGGACAATAAGTTATATGTGTCGGGTGAATGTACAAGATATCCGTTAGATGCTCCAAGTTATACCGAGTATTTCACGATAGTGTGCGGATGCAATGTATATGACAACAAATTGAGTGTAGATTCGTTTTCTTGTGCCGGTGAGAAATTCATAAAACCATGGGTGTTGTATAAACAATGATTCAAACGTTCCAACCACTGAACGCTACTTTTTGTGGCGCACTCGTCGGACAATTTATTGTACATAATTGAAATTTTAATGATTATGAAAAACAGACAATTCATATGTGCAGCGGTGCTGTTATTATGTATCGGTTGCAAAACGCAAGAATTAGTATCATGCGAAGATGTTTCCAAAACCGCGGATATGCCATGGCTGGCTTCTATTGTCCAAACAGGAGTAAATCCAGCAGGCGGAGCAAAACTGGAAAGCATAGACAAGATTGTCTATTCATTGGACAGCACAAGCAACACTACACACGTAGGCTTTTTTGTCCGTTATGAACGAAAATGCTGCGATATCCCAGGTTCTTACATTTATGATTGCGATGGAAAGATCATTACAACTTATGGTGGCATTTTAGTCTGCTCCGGTGAATGCAACATAAAAATTCGTTCCAACACAAATCTATATACAGCTAAATAAGTGGAGACAAGACCTACACTATCCACGGCACAGAAATAAAATAACAGATTTATTTGCATATATCAAAAAAATGTAGTACCTTTGCAGCGATTTTTGACAAATGAAGATATATTTGCAATACGTGTGTCCGATGCGGCATCTCTATACGCTGAATATGGATAATAAACAAGATATCTTATGGTGGGTGATGCATGAATTTTGCTATGCTGGTTCGGAGAAGTATAATTACTATCGTCACTCTGACCATTTGGGTTCTGCGAATTGGATAACGGATCAAGATGGACATGCTGTACAATACCTGCATTATCTGCCGTACGGAGAATTGTTATTGAACCAACAGGTAGCAGGTTATGACGAACGGTACAAGTTTACTGATAAGGAACGTGATGCCGAAAGCGGATATGACTATTTCGGAGCAAGATACTACGCTTCACCTCTGTACAATTGGACTTCTGTAGATCCTCTTGCTGACCAGTCCCCGCAAATCTCACCATATGCGTATTGTAACTGGAACCCGATAAAGTTTATTGATCCGGATGGAAAAGAAATTATTGTTGGTACATGGTATGGACGAGTTCTTGCTAAACTTGGTTTTAACAACTACGAAGCAAAAGTGCAATCTCATCTAAACGAATTAAAAGCTATGGATCCACAAGTAAATAATATGATTATTAACTTAGAAAATAGTGAAAATAATCATGTTATTAGACATCCTAAATCAAAGTGGAATACTGCTAAGCCCGTCAATGGAGAAGATTTTAAAAATAATAAGAGACAGGGATCTATTGTTGACTATGATCCAGATAATTGGGAAACAAAAAATGGTGATAGACGAGATCCTAAAGCCGGTCTATCACACGAACTGCAACATAGTTTAGATATTGATCAAGGAAATGGAAGTATAGAAAAAATCAACGATATTCCTATTATGGAAATCGATGCTATTAATATGGAGAATAAAGTCCGTCATCAGACAGGAGACACAAAACGAACGACCTATGGAGGCAAAGAGATTCCAAACAATATGCTTGATTAGTATCGTATGGTTTTGGGGAGCATGTTCGAAACCTTCAGCACAAGCAACATCATCACATATGTTTCAATATCAGATATGCGATATTGCATACGACAACACGTTATACGTTGGTGTTTGTTTTATAAATGAAAAAGATATACATCAAGCACAATACATCGTTTATGAAGTTAATGAGATAAAGGAGTACTACAAGAAGTATGGCATTGAAACATTGCTGAATGCATATAACGAATGGTATCTTCACCCGAGTAACTCTTTAGGAACTCTCCGATTAGGGGAAAAAAGTATTCCTTGGAATACTACGACTGAGAGATATTTAATCTATTTAGCGCTTCGAAATAATTATGTTGTATATATAGATGACGAATCTGGTTATTTGTGCTTCGAGAAATAAAAGGACAACAATTCTACGCGGTGAACTATTGGCAACTTCTATCAGAGGCAGAGGATGGTGTGCGGTGTCTCCGGATGCCATATCCAGTTCCTTAACATCGCACGAGGCGCAGTTGCTGAATGAGTGGCCCAAAATATATCATAAGAAGGACTATCCTTTTGAATCTCCGCCGTGGTGACATGACCTATACTATCCACGGCACAGAAATAAAATAACAGATTTATTTGCATATATCAAAAAAATGTAGTACCTTCGACCAACTACCCTAAAAGGGAACCCCTCGAAGCTACGTTCGCACTTTGGTGCAAACTCCAAGATTTTAAGCAAACAAAATCACACTTGTGCAAGCACAGACAATTTTTTTGCTTAAAATCTTGCAAATTTGAAAATTTTGTAGTACCTTTGCAGCCGTTTTAAGTGCATATGCAAAATCGATTACCTAAATAGCAAAATAGTTCAAACATGGCTGATATAGAAAATCAAAATTCGCTTATTCCGCTGTCGCAAGCTGTGGAGACCATCAAAACGGCTATTCTGCAAGGACAATACGAAGCCGTAAAAGGTGTGAACCGTATTCAGTTAGTCGTGTATTTCTCTATTGGTAAATACCTGTCGGAGAATACGCACCACTTCGCGTATGGTTCCGCTGCTTTAAAAGTAATAAGTGAACAATTACGCAAAGAATTACCCGGATTAAGGGGGTATTCAGAAACGCAATTGAAAGAAATGCGTAAGTTCTACGATGAGTGGATTTTCCTTGATGCAAAAAAGTCGGTTGCAACCGACAAATGTGCCACAAAGAAAAAGTCGGTTGTAACCGACGAATCCCAATTGACTATAAATCAATCGGATATATACCACACAATGGCGATTCCTGATGTAACGGAATTTCCCATAGAAGATTTCTTTGCAGTCCCTTTTACTCATCATACCCGCATTATTGCTTTGTGCAAAGAACGTGATGCACGTTTCTACTATATACATCGCACAGCAGAAGAACATTTGTCAGTAGAGGCATTGAAAAAACTTATCAATCAACAAGCCTATGAGCATCGCGAGGAGATACCGAATAATTTCTCCAAAGCGTTAGTAAATTCCTCAGTAGCACGCAAGGCAGTAATGATGTTCAAGGATTCGTATGCGTTGGATTTCATCAACGTAGAAGAGATAGGACTTCGGGATAAGATAGATGTGGATGAACGTGTGATCGAAAAAGAGATTGTGCAGAACGTAAAGAATTTTATTATGACGTTCGGACATGACTTTACCTTTGTCGGCAATCAATATCATCTGGAGGTGTACAACCATGACTTCTTCCCTGATTTGCTTTTCTTCAATCGTGAGTTGAATGCATTAGTCGTTGTTGAACTGAAAGCGGGTGAGTTTAATCCTTCCTACCTTGGTCAGCTCACTACGTATTTGCAGATATTAGACGATAAGGTACGCAAACCGCACGAGAATCCTTCTATCGGTATTGTACTTTGCAAGTCAGCAGATAAGGCGTTTGTTGAGTATGTTATCAAACGATATGATAGTCCTATGGGAGTGGCTACCTATACCACTGCAGATGACATGCCGGAAAATGTCCGTAGAGCATTACCTGATGTAGAGGAACTGAAGCGTGTACTCAACAAAGAAACGGATAAAGAATAAATCGTTCGAAATAATCGTGCCCCTGTGGCAAAGAACATAGTGAGATAAGAATAAGATTTGGTACACGCTAGTCAACGCCCCACAGACACAAGACCTACACTATCCACGGCACAGAAATAAAATAACAGATTTATTTGCATATATCAAAAAAATGTAGTACCTTCGACCAACTACCCTAAAAAGGGAACCCCTCGAAGCTACGTTCGCACTTTGGTGCAAACTCCAAGATTTTAAGCAAACAAAATCACACTTGTGCAAGCACAGACAATTTTTTTTGCTTAAAATCTTGCAAATTTGAAAATTTTGTAGTACCTTTGCAGCCGTTTTCGTTTTTGAAGGCTACGTCGGTTCTCTTAGACGTTAAACAGGAGGACATATTAATTAGCACTTAGTGCAACGACAGGCATATTGCTTCACAAATAAGATTCGACAACTTTCAGCAAGAGAATATGTCCCTGTTATTCGTGTTATGGCACGGGTAACGGGGATGTTGCTGAGAAACGTCGAATCTTTATTTTATTTGTGCATCCCCGTTGCCCGTGCTTTTTATGTCCTCCAAAAAAATTATTCAATCATTAATGAACAACGTAATCTACTATTTCCACATCAATGGAAACTATTATGCCGGTGATCACATCGACATTCACGACAATTCGTCGGTCAATTTTTACCAAGGCGTACAAACACCCGAAACACCCCCACGTGAAACATGCGTAGAAGAGATCGTGCCGACGGATACGTCTTTCTTCTGTACGCAGCATTTCTCCGAAGACATCATCGAGAAGAACCTGCGGCAAGCGATCCAGCTGGCGAATAGCAAAGCCGATGCATGCAGGCGTATCATGGCGTTGGAACCCTTGGGCTATTTGGTACTGAGCAACGTAACCGACGAACGCAAAGCCGAACTGATCAACCCGTTCGCTATGCCGAAATTTCATTTGTCCGGCATTGATTTTGCAAAAGCACGATACCGTGGCTGATTAGTACATTGTGTCCAAAAGTGTCTTTGGACAAATCTATAAAATACGGCAGTTTGTCCAAATAGTTGTCCAAATCTGTCCAATAATGAGACCCAATTTTGCAGGTCTCATTTTTTGTATGTACCTTTGTCGTCGCGTTCGGCAATGAGATTGCGATGACGATACCGCTCTGCTTCGTCGGAAGCGACGATCAACGATTAAGTTACTATGTAACAAATATAGTTGTCGTGCTTCCTCCTCTTCCCACAAATTAAAATTTGCGGGAGCCTTAGAGGTAAAACCGATGCCTCCGCTCTCCCCACCGCAAACAGCCTATGGCTTGGTTTACGTCGGGGACCCCAATGTGGGAAAAGAATAAGACAACGACCGCAAAAAGAAAAGAAGCAAAAGAAAAAATAAAAATGTACAAAAGGGTGTTACGTACTGCGCGTATGAGTAGCACCATATGTAACACCTTTATGTAACACCTTTATGTAACACCCTTTATGTAACACCTTTATGTAACACCAATTAATAATTTATGAATGATTTTCAACCATTATGGGCGCTGCTTCGTGAACATGGTTCGAGCGCCAAACGAGAAACCGAATGTGCGGCACTTTGGGCAAGCTACACGCCTGAAGTGC
>Ga0256405_10008799_pt1 | contig 14198 bp, 16 predicted proteins | sample RumenRJG_02DNA_FD_189096 | JGI IMG/M metagenome (GOLD analysis project Ga0256405, IMG submission 189096) | Bovine rumen microbial communities from Lethbridge, Alberta, Canada - RJG_02 | ecosystem: Host-associated > Mammals > Digestive system > Stomach > Rumen | place: Canada: Alberta...
GCACTAATAATTTTTCATCTAAGAATTTTGAGTAATTAACAAGGAAACTAGGTCCTGTACTGCTTTTAACAGTCATTCTATGATCATCTAAAACTTCTGTAATTGTAGCGATTACCAGAGGTGGAGATCTGAATCTATCCACTTCGGAACGTAAGGATTTAGCTTCTCTTTCTAATCTGATTTTTTCATTTTCTATTAGGACTTTGTCTTTTTCTAATTTCCTAACTTTCCACATTAAGTTACTTTTAGCTTTGGATTTTTCTTCCCTTAAAGAGTCAATTTCATCTTGCATCAATTCTACTTTTTCGATTAATTGCTCTTTTGAAGAATTTTCCAAATCATTAAAATCATCCATGTGAATCATCTCCAGTTAGATTAATATTTATTTTAATGTAATTTTTATCCGATGAATCAGCATTACATTTTTTCATAAATTTTTACAACATGTTACTTTAATAACAATTAGTAACTTTAAAGTATTTAAAGGTATTCATTTTAATGCATACTAACAATAATTATATAATACAATTAATATATAATTAATTAAAAAAAATAGGAGACCTGATTAATATGGAATGTGAAATCTGTGGTAAACCCGTACCAGAAAACAATCCAATAAGAGCTAAAATTGAAGGATCAGTAATGGTTGTCTGTAAAGAGTGCTCAAAACTAGGTAAAGTACAGAAAGCACCACCAAAACCAAAATTCGTAAAACATAATAACAAATCCAAAAGGCCAACCAATACTAGAAAAAGAAATTATTCAAGAAATGATGAACCTTCTGAAGAATTGATTGAAGATTTTAGCTTTGAAGTAAGAAAAGCAAGGGAAGCAAAAGACTGGTCTCGTGAAGAATTAGGAAAAAAAATTAATGAAAGAGTTTCCGTAATTTCTAGAATCGAAACTGGCAAAATGACACCAGACACCAAACTTACAAAAAAATTAGAAAAGGCTTTAAATATAAAATTGCTGGAAAAAGTAGATAACATTGATTTGAATCAGTTCATAAACAGTTCATCTGGTGAACGCACACTTGGCAATGTAATGAAAATTAAAAGAAAATAGCTATTTCACATAGCTATTTAATTTATCATTTTTAATATGCCTTTCTTTTTTGTTAATTTTATAATCAATCATCCCGTCATTTATAGCTTTATTGGAATGATATCCTTTAAAATCTGGAGCGTTATTTAAAACATACTCCAATTTAGAATAAGCACCGTATTCATCACTGACAACTACAACATGAGCCGGAGGATGAATCTTTTTAATTTGCATAATACTTAATGTAGTATCTTCTTTTACAAAAAAAGCAGTGGCGACATTTGATTTGGTTCTAAGTTTTGAATTTAAAATCCCCTCAACTAATGAATCCGCAAAAGCCGCATCGACGAGTTTAGGTTTTGAACTTAAATTCAAATTCCCATGACGTTCCATATCTGCAATTGCATTAAGTAATTTTGAATTGTTTTCCCCTCTAATTAAAATTAATGCCATAATATCACAAAAATAAAAAAAATAGATGATTATCATCTATTTTGGAAAGATTTTAACAACCTGCTTCTAAATACAACTAAGAGTATTAAAATGATACCCACTGCAGTCTGTATACTACCAAGAATATTTAAAATATTTCCATCAATAGGCAAATCCCATGCCGGAGCCGACCTATCTCCAGGAAGCGCATTGTAATATACTCCAACAGCTTTTGAACCCTGTTTTACGTTAAGGTCCTTAGGTTCCACATGATCGACACCCATTAAGAGACCGTTATTAATTCCTCTGTTTATTGAACCTGCAATAGCTGATGCATCATATCCATATTTTGCAACTGATGCTTCAACAATTTCTGCAGTAGTGGAAGCAACACCAGGCTTATCTGTACCATAAACGGACACACTCACAGCATTTGAACTGACAGTTAATGCTGAACCCAATGCTTCATAAGCTTTCACAACTCTAATTTCTGCTCCACAAACAGGACATCTGTCATATGCTTCGGCTGCAGGATAACCCATAGCCCATCCGCAGTCATCACAAACCTTGGAGTATTCCGAATCCATCGCATAACCCGTTACGTTCATGTCTTTAGGTGTGAACATATCTTCAGTAGATATGCCAGATATAAGGTTTACACCACCACCCCCGTATTTCTCTCCAGAGTCATGAGCAACTTCTCCCATTGCTTCTGAAAGAATGGTTGTAGCAGGATATCCGTCCCTAATCATTTTTCCAATAGTCATTGCAGTTTCTTTTCTTACAGAATCTGCAGTACCATATAATGGGTTTCCAGCAGTATTTCTCAAGTGAATAATAGCTCCTTTCTGACCCGGCTGCAATGTAGCTACTCCACTGCTGTATGGAGTGACTTTAATGTCATTACTTGCATCATCAACAGTGATAACATAAGCATTAAATGATCCGCCGATTGCTGCACCAATGTTTGGACCTCCAACCAATAGACGAGCCCCCTTATATTGAGATGCAAGGGCTGCTGCGGAAGCTGCTGATGCATTATTTTCTAAACTTGCAACTGCATCAACAATAGATTCCAACCTTGTATCTGAACTACCAGTACCCCCGGAAAGCACAGCAAAATGATTATTTTTAGACATTAAAAATGTAGATTGGAACATGTTTTCTGCAAAGGACATACTTCCTGCAGCTGCACCATTTGGATCATTACCGCTCGGGTCAGTAATGACCATGATGTTACAAGTAGCTGCCACACTACTCATAGTCATCAAGAATATAATTAATGAAATAATTAAAATATGAAACTTCTTCACTTTCATCCACCTGCTCCATTAGTTGTCTTGTTAGTTAATTCAACAGATGAAAAGTCTTCTATAACAGTAACTGTAACTACACCAGTGTTCTTATCTACCTGAACATCAGCAGCAGTTATAGGTTGAACTGATGTACCGGGCACTGTTGACCGTGTTGCAAATTCCTGCGCCGTCTGTATCGCATCCTGCAGCGAAACTTCCCTTTTAGAAGTTTTTAGGATATCATCATATATTACACTTCCATCCCTAAAACCTGCTTGCATGACATTTGATCTAATAGTGTCAACTGGAACTATATCATTACCTTTAATGATTACTCCAGAAATTGGAATTCCTTCCATAACATCATCAGAGGATGCAAACGCAACATATGTGATTAAACGACCACAAAGAATTAAAATAAACGCCAATAATAAAATTATTAATGTGTCTCTCCTAATCTTTATAAACATGTTTATTTCCTCTTAGTATCAGTATTCATTCGTAAGAATAGAATTTATACATTTATTATATTAAATTAATATGATATTTAAATTTATATAATATCTTTTAAAATAGACTCTGCAGGATCCATTCCCTGAGCACCTATTAATAAAATAATATCATTTTCACTAGCCCTGCCGTAAACTTCACTTAAGCAATCTTTCAGATTATCAAAATGAACATAATCTATGCCGTTCTCGTTTAATGTTTTGAAGAATGCTTCACGCTCGTCATCTTCAACATGATTCAACTCATTGACAACATCATTGCTTGAGGACAAGTATAATTCAATATCATCAGTCATTGACTCAACTAAAGCATCAACATTCAACTGATTAATTTCAACACCCCTGGAACCTCTTATTGCACATGCAACATGCAACTTTTGGTTTTCAGGAAGCATCTTAAGGGTTTCAGAAATTGTTGCTTTAATGCCGTCCGGATTATGGGCAAAGTCATCAATTATCAATGGTTTATCATTTAACTTAGCAAATCTCCTATTCAAAGCTTTATATGATTTCACTCCCTCAATAATCTTATCCGTTTCAATATCCAATGATATGCATGCACCAATGGCGGATAATATATTTTGTATGAAATGGCTGCCCTTAAACGGCAGGTCATCGATTGATAAGATTGAATCACCATCATAAATAATGTTTTCACCGTCAAAATAAACAGAATTTTCCTCATCCAATGGGGACATTGAAGTATAGAATGGATTTTCAGCATCCAATTTCAATACTAATTCATCATCATGATTCAAAACAGTCACTCCATCACCAATAGCTTTAGGAACTGCTTTAATTTCTTCAAAAACATCATCTATAGAGTTTACAAGACCTATATGGTCCATTGCAATATTTGTTATTACGCCAACTTTAGGCTTGATTGCTTCACTCATCAATGCAGCATGATTTTTCATTAGTTTATCCATCCATCCTTGAACTTCAGATACCTCAATCACCAAATAATCCATGTTACCGTTAGTAATCACCTCATCTGAAATCAATTTGGAAACCATTGGATCGATTAAGGTATTGAATTCTGATTCACTGTCGGTGTTTGTGAGCACATGATATCCGGCATTATTTAAAATATGATAAATCATATGTGATGTTGTTGATTTTCCATTAGTTCCTGTAACAACAATATTAGTTGAATCTGGAGAGTATTTTTTAATAGTATGTTTTAATGCATAGGCATTTGCAAGTTCTATTTTATCAGTAACAATCAATGGGAAATTCAATCTTTCCGCTGCTTCAATAGCTCCATCCTTAGGATTTTGTGTAATGAGACATGCAATATTCTTATTGAATGCCATTTCTATTCCTGTTCCGTTAATCCAATGCCTGATTACAATATCTCCAGTATGCGCATCATTGAGGAAAGTGAATCTTCCTGTAAATCCGTCAATTGAAAAGAAATCATTGTTACCTAGAAGTTTTCCTTCAACTTTACGGGTCAATCGTTGAATATCTCCTATTCTTTTATTTTCAGAATCGTTAATTACGACTTTATCGTTCTGATTGTCATCCTTACCTAAAAATGGTATTTTTTCTGCTATCCCTTCTATGGAGATTCGTTCTTCATTGCCTGTAAGTTTTTCCTCAACCTGTTTAATTAAACCTGGAGATTTTTTTGAATTCTCCTTTTCAGCATGTTCCTGAACATATTGCCTTGCGGTTTCCATATTATCAATTACAATTAATGGAAAATTCAATCTTTCCGCTGCTTCAATCGCACCATCAATAGGTTCGGGAGTTATAAGACATGCAATATTCTTATTGAATGCCATTTCCACTCCTGTTGAATCGATTGTTTCCCTTATTACAATATCTCCAGTATGAGCATCATGTAAAAAAGTCATTTTTCCAGTAAATCCATCAATCGAGAAAAAATCATCATTACCATAAAGTTTTCCATTTATAGAATTAGTTAAATCATTAATATCCATCATATCACCAAAAAAAGAAAAAAAATAAATTAGAATACGTACATCTTAGCGAGTATTCCAATTATACATAATAATGCGGTAGACCCCCAGTAAATCAATACTATTTTAATTTCAGACATGCCATAATGATTTAAAGTGTGATGTAATGGCTCTACAGGTAATTTAATAATGTGTGCTCTGTGCAGTAAACTAACAACAACTGAAATAATAGGCACTCCCAATGCCAATACTCCGAAGTATGGAATGTCACATACCAATACTGCAGCGGCATAACCTGTACCTAATACAAATGATCCGGTATCTCCCATAAAAATTGATGCAGGATATTTATTGAATACTAAAAATCCTAAACATAATCCTGACAATATTAAGAATGGAGGGATTATTGTTGCCGGTCCGAATAAATAACCATAAACACAACATGCAAGTGAAGCGATTCCCACAATTCCTGCTGCAAGACCATCCATACCGTCTATAAGATTCACTGCATTAATACATCCGAGAATTGCAATTATCACTACAGGAATAGCTAATAAACCTAATGAAAATCCTCCCAATGTTGTTACTGCACCAGTCAGTCCCAAGAATAATCCCAATACTATCTGGCAGATTATTTTTTCAAGTTCTTCAGGTTCTGTTTTGATTGGCACTTCGCCCACTACTTCAACTTTACCTTCCTTAAGCAAATCGTCAACTTCCGCTTTTGCTTTTGGAGTGGCTACACGAACTTCTTCTTGAGGTTCAACATCCAATCTTCCAAGAGTGATTACCTCATTTGAGATGTTTACAACGATTTTTTGAATTTCCTTAACTTTCAATCCTATCAAATCATCAACCATACCTACAATTCCGCCTGCAAGCATGATAAATGAAACTATAAGAATAGGTGTATTCTGATAATACAATGCTATAATTAAAGAAATTGTAAATAAGAATGCAATTCCTCCCATTGTTGGAGTTCCACTCTTATGCCTATGTTCACTGACTATTGGATTATCTGCAATCCTTGCCTTTAACAATATTCTTTTAACATACCATGTAAAGAATATTGAAGCACATAATGTTATTAAAAAAAGAATTAACATATCTGTATTATTCATTATTACCACACAATAAATCTTTTAGATTATTAAAGTATCTATTTGTAATACTATATAATAATAACTTAAAATACAGACATTAAACTAATTTATTTACTAAATTTTCCAAACCGTTTTTAGATTTTGCCCTTGCGGTAACTCTTTGATAACCTTCAGGACCATGAACAACAAAATCATTATCCTCAAAAGATTTTACAGGTTCATTAGGAACGGGACCTTCATAGTTGCCTATTGGAATTTCAGTTGAATAGTAATATTCTAGCTTATCATAAATATTTGAAAGTGAAAATTCACCTATGGCCATGTTAACCAGTTCACACAATGAGTTTACACCACATGTGGCGGTGGTTAAATATCTGGTACCGTTAGGTCTAGTGTTGACTTCAATTGCATATAACTGATCTTTTTTAGCTGAATACATGAAATCCATTTCAAAAATACCGTCAGAGGCTAAGTTTTTAGCCACTTTATATGCAGTGTGCTGAACCAGATTATTATCCAATCCGTTAACCATGCATGGTCCGGTTTTGGTTTTATTTAATGGATGTGTTCCTTCGAGAGTTGTTTCACCCTTATATATTGGAGGCAGTGCAACATATTCACCGTTGAACCCCAATACCTCAATTGAGATTTCAGACCCTTCAATGAATTCCTCACATAATGCCTGGTCGAAATTATTGAAGTATTCCTCAACATCCTCAATGCTTTCGGCCACTTTAATGTCCTTTCCGCCCTGTCCTTCACCCTGCTTCAATACAACCGGAAAGTCCATTGCCAATTCTTCGGGACTGTTTAAAATTTGATAATTTGGAGTTACAACACCAATTTCATTGTAAAATTCCTTGGTTTTGATTTTATTTGAAGTCAGTTCAACAGCACGAACGCCTGCAGCCACAACGGGAATGCCATATTCCTCTTCCACTTCTTCTTTCATGTATGCAACATCGATTAGTGGAGGGTCAATACCTATTAATGGCACAATCGCATCAACATTCTGCATTAATGCAACTTGCTTTGGACCATCCATTCCACGGGGAACAATGAATACCTGATCAGGCAAGTCCAAGTTGATTGCTTCCTCATTGGATTCTGTCAAGACGCTTTCTATGCCTTTGCTTTTCACATACCAATCAATATCATCATATAATCTTGAGCCAATAAACAATAATTTCATAATATTATTTCCTTTAAAGTTTCTATAAATTCATCTGCTGCTTTTTCAACCTTCGGTGTTGGTTTTTCTCCCCAGTCCATTGTTTCAGGTTCTATTCCTACAAATATTATTCCAAAGTCAGTGTCTTTTTCCAGATATCTTACAAAGAATGATAAAGACATTGAGTGGGTTGAAATGCCTATGTTTGCAAATTCATATTTGTTTACGATTTGCATGTCACCGGGTTTAAGATTCATTAAACATGAATCAACTATTATCAGATGGGTGGGCTTTTCTTTCCTGATTTTGCCTGTGAAATTTTCAGGCACTGTTTTTGCGTCAATGAACAACAGGTTTTTGTTTTCAATATTTTCATATTTGAGTTTTTTCACGATGAACGGACCTACTCCGTCATCGCTTTTCAGCTCGTTACCTACTCCCAACACTATTAATTTTTCGCAGCCTTCAAGAAATTTAGTTAATTGAGATTTAAAAGACAATTTTTTCACCTACAGAATTTTTGTTTCAATACTTTCAATCCCATTTCCCATAATATATTTTAGTTCAACTTCTATAAAGTCATTTACTTTTACCGGCCTTTCATCTAATGGTATTAACAATGGGGGGTTCAACATCGGCAGGGGTCCGGCAATAATGTCATCATTGAGTTTAGTGTAAGTGGTGATTTTTAATCCGTTTAAAATTCCATCTTTTGTTACTTTTAACCTTAAATTAGTTTTAAATTCTGGATTAATATCATTTAGGAAATTTAACTCATCATATATCACATGATTGGATAAGACTTGATAATTGATGTTTCCTTCATCCCAGTGAAGGTAATGTCTTTCCAGATTAACCAATTCTGCAGCGTTGATTACTCCCTGAGGTATGATTTTTCCATCTTCCTTTAGGAATTTTTTTGCATATTCCAGTACTGGAATCTCTTCCTCATCAATCAGTGCCGTGTCCAGCATTTCACAAACTATCAAATCGGCTTTTTTAGTGAATTCATAATTTAAAACATCACTGTTGATTACGGCCACATTAGGGAAATCTTTTAAATTGTCTTTTGCACATTCGAATGTTTTTTTATTGATTTCCAGAGATATTATTTCATCAAAGTAATCTGTTAAAAAATAGGTTAACACTCCGCTTCCGCAACCCAGGTCATATGCGAGATGAGTGCTTGAATCATATTCTTTGATTGCCTGGTAAAATACTGATAATCTCTCCTTATCTTTCAACAGGTCATTATGATAGGGAGTGGTTTTAAATTTCATGAAAAAAATAAGAAAAAAATGAATTTAGTGAGTGTGTGGATGGTCATGTGAATGACCCGGTTCGCTAAATTCTTCTCCATTTGCGGTACTTGTTAGTTTTACGTGTTCAACACCTTTAAGTCTCATTATTCTTTCTGTCAAATCACGAATTTCCGCTATATCACCATTTACTACAACTATTTCCATACAGTATTTATCAGTCATGTGAATGTGCATGCTTGTGTTGATTTCGTTTCTGAAACTGTGCTGGATTTCTGCTAGGTTTTCCATTACTCCTGTGTAGTGGTGATCATAGATAATAGTCACAATCCCTATTCTTTGACCTTCCATGGAATTCATCCATTGATATCTTACGATGTAATCTTGAAGTGCATCACGAATTCCTTTTGAACGGGACTGGTAACCTCTTTCTTTTAATACTTCGTCAAAGTCTGATAGTAATTTTTTAGGTAATGACATACTTATTCTCATCATTATAAACACATCAAAATTTCAATTAATATGTAATAGTATACTATTTAAATTATTTAAATATTATGATTAACTTATAAAATAATATTACTTTGAATAATAAAAAAAGTGTAAAAAATATTATTCAACTAGCAAATAATATTCTCCATCATCTTTGGTGATTGGTTTTAAAAGCCCTTTATTCTGAAGGGACAATATAATATGATACATTCTAAAATTACTAATTTCCAAATCCCCATAGAGCAAATGACCTTCTAAAGTGTATTTGGAAATAAGATTCTTATCATCAACCAACTCCTGAATAAGTTTATAGGAATCTTTTTCCTTTTGGTTTAATTCAAGCTCCTCTAAATCTTTTTTAGAATTAACAGTATTGACTTCCTTTTCACTTTCAGACAAGGTAACCTTATTGTCGTTAAAAATAACCAAACCCTTATTTTGAAGTTCCTCTATAATTTGCACCAAGTCATACTCATGAAACCCCAAATCATTCCTTATAACATTTAATGGAACACCATCGGGATATTCAATAACAAATATCTTAATTTGATTTAAAACAACTTCTTCCTTCTTAGTTATAGTTATCATATAATCAGTGAACTCTTAATTTTATAATAATAATTTAAGTTTTAATATTACTTAAATATTTAGGATAATTGCATTTCATTTTCCAATGCCTTGGCTTCCTGACGGTTCTTTTCAGCATTTTCCTCGGGAGTTAAATTGGATGGCCTTGTAAAAAACAATTCAAGATCATTAACAACCTGGCATATGGACATGTGCACCAATTCCTTTAAAGCAAGACTTTTCTGAACCCTGTTTAAAGAGTCATCATTATAAATCATGTCATGGTCATTTTTATAATCTTCCCTAATCTTTGACGGATCCAATGCAACCTGCAAATCATTTTCCTCATACTCTTCAGTCAACAGCAAAAAGCTTATCAATTCTTCTTTTTCCTCTTCAAAATCCTCGTTTTCATTTTCTATAACATCATAGAAATAGCCGCTAACTGACTGAAAAACATCACGTGAAACATTACCGTTAATGATATTGTCGATGAATAAATCAAAGGTTTGTGAAATATAATATTTTCCGTTTTCCATTTTGGTATTAAACACAAGTTCGTTCTCAACATTAGCCACATACTGGATTAATACAATATCCTTTCCTTTTTCAAATGTTTTGACATCAAATTTAGTGTTTTTTAACTTATAATCAGAATTAACTTTCAATGCATTTTCAACATTATCAATATCCTCTTTTGAAATTTCAATAAAATTTTCGACCATACAATCAACCTACTTAATTATAATATCCCATTAATTATTAAAGTATTTATTTATTGAATTTTATAATAAACTTATGGAAGCTGAAGACATATTAATTGAACTAAAAGAGTTATCTGCAAATGATAATGTTTCAAAAGAAGAGTTAATGGAAATACTTAAAAAATATGCTCGGATAATTTCAGTTCAAGATTTAATGATGGCTACAGCACGTATGAGAAAAGATGGAGAGTATGTTCAGAAGAATTATCGTGAGAAATACCTGAAAGTGTATATCAAATATTTCATAATGCGCATGAAGGAAGTTAAAGAATTTGAAGATTACGATGATATAAATATCGATAAGAAATCCTTCGACGAATCATTTCCTATGCTTGAGAGAACCTTTGAAAAAGAAAGATTAAGCAATGCGGATGATGACAAGTTCCCATTAATATATGTTATAACCGCTTTATACACTACATTTATTTTAGAAGAACCAATTCACCCAGTAGGCAGTGAATTCCCCGGCAGTTTATTTGTTGAAGAGAAAAATGGCGAATTTTTCTGCCCGGTTAAAGATAATCAAAAGGATAATGTCAATGCAATATGTCATTTATGCCTTGCTGAGCAAACCCCAGATATTTAAGAGCTGATTATTATGCATATTTGTCTTTATGGATCCGGAAGCCGCAAAACTGACAAAATTTACACCAATGAAGCCTATAAATTAGGTTGTGAAATCGCTAAAAACAATCATACACTTGTTTTTGGTGGTGGAGACACTGGAATGATGGGTGCATGTGCTAGGGGAGTTCATGACAGCAATGGTAAATCCATCGGAATCGCTCCTGAGTGGATAGGAGATTTTGAACCTTTATTCAGAGAATGCAGTGAATTCATATATGTTGATTCGATGGATGAAAGAAAGCAAAAGTTTTTAGAAAATTCAGATGCTTTCATAATATCCCCCGGAGGTATAGGCACATTGGATGAGTTTTTTGAAATAATTACACTTCGAAAATTAAAGCAGCACAACAAAGAAATCATAATATTCAACATTAATCATTATTACGACACCATGCTTAAAATGATTGAAGAAATGGGCGAGAAAGGTTTTCTATACAAACAGGAAGAGCTTTTCAAGGTAGCCTCATCAATTAATGAAATTTTTAATTACATAAAAAGTGGTAAAAATGACTGAAAAAACATTGGAAATTGTTAAAAGAATAGAAAACGCCAATAATATTGACATTAAAAAGACTATTGAAAAAGCAGCAACTGCAGGATATTTGGGCGAAGAACATTTTTACTGTACAGTTATTGAAGAGGGAGGCCTAACCCATACTGTTCCTGAGATATTAGGCGACCCTTATAAGTCACAGCCGTTGGATAATTTATATTTCGACATAATATCCAAAGCACTGGACCATGATGGAATTTTCATATCATTAGGTTACTGTTTGACTAACATATCCATACCTGATGGAGACTGTGAGGAAATTATTGAATATGATGACTATGATTTGGAAGAAGATGAATACGAATATATGATGGAATATGGTTTAATCACAGCGAACAGCGTTAAGAAATTCAAGGTTTATGCTGAAGAAGGAATTGCCGGCCATGACCGAACTGAAGACGTTGGTTTGATAATCAATATTATTGAAGGAGAATATAAAGCATATTTTGCACTTAGATCTACCGACCAGTGCATGTCCAGCTTTAGAATATTGCCGTTTAAATATGATTATCAAAAAGAGCATCCATTATCATTTAAAAATCCAATTAACCAGATTTTAATAGAAATGATTGATAAAAGCATTGTTTTAAAATGATTGATCATTTAAAACTTTTTACCAATCTCATAAGCTTCAGTTAACTTGTGGGGTTGGTTTCTCACATCGCCCAAACTTCCCGCAACCAAAACATCCACAATCTCATAAGGCATGTTCATCTGGAACGGTTGAATCTTAGTAAGTTCAAAATATACTATAATTTCTTTGCAAGTTCATATGCCTCTTTGGGATATTTGGAGAATTTTGTCATAGATGGCGTTCCGCAGCCATATCCTAAAATTCTTCCGCAGTCATCCAGATTAAGATATCTGACCAGTGTATCATAATGCGCTTCCAAAGCGTCAAATGTCCAATCGTCAGCATTGTATGCTACGGTTAGAATGGCTGACTTGAAGTTTTTCATTTGAATTGAGGAATTTCTAGAACAGAATCTGTCAATTAGTATTTTTAATTGCGCTGACAGTCCATAGTAGTATAATGGTGTTACAAAGACCAGCATGTCTGAACTTAATATGTCCTGTCTGATTTCATCCATATCATCATTTAAAATGCATTCCCCCTCATAGCCGCAATTGATGCATCCGATGCATGGTGAAATATCTGCATGTGCAGCATCTATTTCGATTATTTCATGACCGTTCTCTTTTGCGCCGGTTATAAAGTTTTCTGCAAGCATATTGGATGAGCCGTTTTTGTTTGGACTTCCTTTAAGTACACAAATTTTCATTACAATCACCTGACATGATATTTGTATTTTTACCAATATAATTGTTTACTGGTGCAACATTTATATTGAATTAACATAATAATATAAATGAGGGAAAAAATGAAAGACACAATATTAGGTTTTGGAGCGATGAGGCTTCCTCAAAAAGATGCAAATAACCCCGCATCCATTGATATGGAAGAATTCACTCAAATGGTTGACTATTATATGGAACAGGGCTTCGATTATTTCGATACATCTTATGCATACCACGATGAAACATCCGAAAATGCACTTAAAAAGGCATTAGTTGAAAGGTACCCTAGAGAATCATATAGAATATGCGATAAGATACCAACATGGCTACTTACAAACGAAAATGATAACGACAGGTTAGTTAATGTCATGCTTGAGCGCCTGGGAATAGATTATTTTGACGTTCTGCTGATTCACAACATCAACCAGGTATTCATCAATATTGCTGAAAATTGCAATACCTTTGAATACATCAAGAAACTAAAAGAAGAAGGAAAAGCCAAGAAAATTGGATTCAGCTATCATGACAAGGCCGACGTGCTTGAAGAGATTCTTGAAAAATATGGTGACGTCATTGATGTAGTGCAAATCCAACTGAACTACCTTGACTGGAACAGTCAAACAGTTGAATCTAAAAAATGCCACAGAATCTGTGCCAAATACGATGTTGAAGTGATAGTGATGGAACCGATTAAAGGCGGGACCCTTGTCAATGTTGCAGATAGTGTTAAAAAACAGTTTAAAGATTATTCAGACACAACAATTGCAGAATGGGCTTTGAGATTTGCCGGATCACAGGATAACGTCAGCATCGTTTTAAGCGGAATGAGTAACTTGGAACAGATGAAGGAAAATTGCAAAACATTTAATGACTTCCAGCCAATCACCCGTGATGAACACAGATTCCTGATGAAAATGGCCCGTGAAATCAAAAAGACTTTAGCAATTGATTGCAGTTACTGCGGATATTGCGTAAAAGAGTGTGAAATGGGCATTCCAATACCTGATTTGTTCAACTTATACAATGGTGAAAAGTTATATTCATTAGTGGCTAATTATGCAAACTACGGCACCATCACTGCTACAAGGGCACCTGCTTCAGCATGCACACAATGCGGAAGCTGCATTGATATTTGCACACAGCAATTGAACATTC
>Ga0256405_10008800_pt1 | contig 14196 bp, 21 predicted proteins | sample RumenRJG_02DNA_FD_189096 | JGI IMG/M metagenome (GOLD analysis project Ga0256405, IMG submission 189096) | Bovine rumen microbial communities from Lethbridge, Alberta, Canada - RJG_02 | ecosystem: Host-associated > Mammals > Digestive system > Stomach > Rumen | place: Canada: Alberta...
CACTTATGACATATTTTACTGTAAAAACAAACAAAACTATTACAATATTGTATAGGTGTATACTACTGTTTTGTAGATTTTATTTAAAATGAACAAAACCTTACAGAGCCAGTAATAGCAGGGGGGTTATGGGTCAAAATAATTTTGTTTAAAAATTTTTGGTTTTAAGTGAGAAATGTATTTTTGTAGTAGTATGGGAGAATCATTATGAGAATATCTGTCTGTATTATCATGTTTTATAAGAATTTGATCCTTTAATGAAGAAAAGACGAGCGATTGAAGGACACAAAAAAAGAACCTCGAATCCATGAAGCACACGCCATATCATCTACCGTTCTTAGTTCTTTACGAATCATCTTAGATCTGTGAAGCACTCGCCACATCTCTTTAACTTGTTTAAAGTGTACCTATATTTATACAATTTGCCAATGCAAAAATGAAATAAAATTTAAGCAAAAACATAATAATCATATTTTATAAAGTTGTTCCATAGTGACTTCATAAAACTGACTAAGTTTTATCGCTATATCAAGCCTGGGATCCTGTATGCCGCGTTCATATCTGGAAAGGGAATCTTTGCTTATACAAAGTGCATCCGCTACTTCTTTTTGGGTAAGGCCCTTACTTTCCCGGGTGTTTTGTAAATTGTTCTTTACTAGCATATGTACCTCAAAATATTATCTCAGGGGCTGGTGCTGGTTTGGTTTTGAAAACCGTTCAGCCCCAAGGTATCGATAGTTTTTAATTGATCACACGCCCGAATGTCCGGAATGAATCTGATTCACGAACGATCTTCGGGTTATATTTTTCGCTATTAATGGAAATAAGCTGTGCTGCATTATCCTTTAAGCTCAACATTTTACAGAAACATTCTCCATTAAGTTCGAAAATGCCAATCTGGCCGTCTTCCAGGGTGTCCTGACGACGAACCCATACTATCTGTCCATCAGCATATCTTGGAGTCATACTGTCACCAGTGATACGAACTCCAAAATCTGCTCCATCCGGAACATTATATTCCATCCTGTCAACTTCATCGTACCCGCTGCCGTCAAGAAAATTACCATTACCTGCAGAAACACGGGTATCATAAATTCGTATGTGCTTAGGCATTGAATCATAGCATACAAAATCAACTATATTTTTGGGATGACCATAGTCCACAGATCTTTCTTTAAGGTATTCGCCTTTATTAAAGCCTTCCAGGAGTGATACATAGTCAGCTACCTTGCTAAGGCCTTTTTCATTCAAATTATTTAGTGGATTACTTTTATTCTCTCCAAAATATGCTTCCATTACATCAGGAATATTTAATATCTTACAAATGTAAAGGAATACAGTGACGCTTGGTTCGCAGACATTTTGCTCCCATGTCGATATGGATCTGTATCCTATTTCAACCCCATTTTCTTTCAATTCTTCTGCCAGCTGTTGCTGGGTAAGTCCTGATTTCTTGCGATATGTGGATAAGAGCTTTCCTATGTCTCTCATTATGTTACCTCTTTCTAATGGCTTGATTATCAACTGATGTACATAGTGTACCACTATAGGAACATAAATACAAACTACTTGGTATAAATAGACACAAACGACTACTGACAACCAAAATAATTGGAATTATCATAATATTATCTTCACAGGGAAGTGATAGGTACTACGTGAATCAATACAATGGTACCGCTTCGAAGCATTAAAATCATAAACTTATGAGTGGGAGGTTTAACGTATGGAGAGAGTAATCATTCATGTCAGAGTGAGGGATTGATCAGCTGGATTATAGTTGGTCGGTCCCCTTCCAGGATAGCAGCTTAGTTGCTGTGTTCCAACAAATAAAAGTATGATCCGGGATGTTTTCGCTACCGCATTTTGGATATAAAAAATTGAGAAGGTTCTCCCTTATCCCTCTCAGCTGCAAATCACACGTATTTGTACATTGGGAAAGAGGGGATTGAACATATTGGTTAAGGATAGTAATAGAGTAGATTTGTATTGCAGGCGCTGCAGAAAGTTTCTGCATATGGCTTATGAGTTAACAGGGTCCCCGGATTCTCCGTTGTTGCCCAACATAATCATGAAATGTCCTTGTTGTACGAAAGTTATGGCTTTCAAAAAGTATACTGAAAAGAATATTACTGAAGGAATGAAGGACAACAAGTACTACCTCTGATATTAAGAAAACTGAATGAATGGTCATCATGATACTGGAGACTCCGGAGAAGATATTTTAGCCGGGCACATAGCCATCCTAAAGACGCATGAAAAGAAAACCAGCTGAGGCTGAGTTCTTTTCTGCGTCTTATTTTTTTGGAGTTATCTGAGAAATCCCCTCGCATAATTTATTTAGAGAACAAAAGTCCTGTTGGAGACACAATCGAAACCAGATCGACAGGGATTATCCTTGCATGATTTTTGTTCTCGCCTAAAAAACACATATTCCTTTCGCTCTGAGTTTCAGAGAAAAGGAGTATAAATATGAGAAAATCAAAAAACATTGACTTGACAACAGTAGGTGGAAGAATCAAGTTCCTGAGAGAGCAGGCTGATATGACTCAGGATGAACTTGCCGAAGAATTAGGACTTAATGATAGAAGCAGCATATCATCCTATGAGACTAATCGAAGAGATATTTCTGCTTTTCAGGCGGTCTGTATTGCCAAGATACTGAACAGTACTACCGACTATATTTTACTTGGCGATGAGAGAGGTTCTTTTGAAGAGGAACTTATGAGACTTGCAGGAAAAGTAAGAACTGATGCAGTAAAGAATATGATCCTCAAGCAGGTCAGGGATGCGATAGAAATGGAAGAATTATTGATTAAGAACACCCATTAAAGCAATCAGATATGAAGTATGGAAGAAAAATCCTCTAAATAAACCAAAAACTTTAGTTAGAGGATTTTTGCTGTTTTGGTATATAACTATCAAGTGAGATTTTTTCTGAAACTTCAGAAGGAAATTTTATTGTGACTAAATTTAGTCCTTTAGCTACATGACGTATTCTTGAATATACATTACTGTCTCCATAATCACGTTCTAATATTGCAAGAACTTGTGACGGGGTGTTTGTTAATGTTTTAATGTCTTTTTTTAACGCTGATACGGGAACGAACTCATGTATTTTCTCGTCAATTCTAAGACCAAGGCATAAATTTACCCCACCTACCACTTTTTCTACATAAAGATATGGTTGGTTGTTATTGCTATCACCAACTATCTTGGTTATAGATGTGAATTTGGTTATTGCGGGGAGGGCTTCGAGCTTCAACTGAGTAGTTCCATCTGATCGCATCATTATTTCATTGCAACTAAGTTTTTTTTCAACACATTTCTTATAAAAGAATTCTGAATGATGATCAAGAATGATGCCATTCGTATCAATTATGTTTAGACCTGTTAAATGTTGATAATTTCTTGCAAGAAAAACTACTTCTATATGTTTGATTTCATTTGAATCTCTGTCTCTATAAATAATAATAAACTGTTTATTCTCAAGAGATGATTTATAATTTGAAGCGCAATTTATAGCGATTCTTCTTGCTTCATCTATGGTGTATCCGCTCATATAAGCTCCTAAAACTGTTTGCACTTTAAAAGAGAGTGGCCACACCATTGTATGACTCGCTCTCTTTAATGGCTAATTTTAGTGTTGTCTGCCAACTGCTATAAAGCAAAGTACAGGTTTTAGTGTTGCCTGCCAACTATCAACTGCATCATCAGCCGACAAGTGTTTCAGATTATAGTGTTAGCCTCACTTAAGAAAGCACGCTTTCTTGATTAAAATATACCTTTTATAAGTGATAAAATCAATGCATAAGATGCAAAAAAATTATTAAAAATCGGTTATGTTTTATATAATTGTCGAACTATACATAATATTCATAAGCATTTCAAACACATGACGCTTGCAAGTGCAGGCGTCTTTTTTTGATGCAGAAATCAAAAAAGCGAGATGTGTGTCAATATGACACGAAATGAATCCGTAACGTGTCAGTGGTGATACAGATTAATGTGCAGAGATAAATTAAGATAAATACTGTCAGACAGATACAAAAAGCAGCGCTGCTTCAATAAGGCTATTAAAAAAAGGAAAAGAGATATGACTACTGAAGTGATTTTTCAAAACGGATTTCAAGAGAAGTATTTCAGGTCGGATTCAAAGGGAAAGATCGAGATGATACTTGAAAATTATATCACTTTTCAGCATCAGCTCTCTGGTATCGAAAATGGAATCAAGATGGATATAAAGTACGATCAGGACATTAAAGCAAGGAATGAAAGAGGTAATCTTGGATTAAGAGTTCAGACATCATGTGTTTCGGATCCTACTGCAAAAGAAGCAATAAGAAATATAGAACTTGACAGAGCTTTTGAAGAAAATGATTTAGAAATGGAACTGGAAAGGACCGGTACACCGGAAGTCTACAGAAATCAACTAATGATGCTGGATTCAATGAGGGATGACTATCACATCATTCAGATCGTGATTTCGACATTGTCTAGTAAAGATTCAAATTCACTTAATGATTATTTTGCTTATCAAAGACAGAATATATCTTTTGTCGATGTCGCTGATAAAAAAGATATGCCTGTAGGTTCAGTGTATCAGAAATATTGGAGAGTTAAGTGCAAAGTAAAAAAAGGCGCTATAGGTAAATTTGAAAGAAAGTATGGGAGGAAATCATAATGAGAGCACGTAAGAGAGTGGATTTAACAAGGGAGCAGGGAAAGAAATATGTGAAATACGATGAGGGTGCAGCGATGTACAGTATGGGAATGAATACTTTTCAGAGGCTGGCACATGAAGCTCAGGCGACTGTGAGAGTTGGAAGATCAGTATGGGTAAATCTTGATTTATTTGAGAAATACTTTCAGACATTTTCTGAGTTCTAACTGATGACAACCCATGATAACTCAAAAATATTAAGAACAAATAAATTCAATACGTTAGCAGTGTTATATGAATCCATGACAGATTATAATGAAGAAGTGATATCTAAATAGTCATGGATTCAATATTACTTTGAAAAAGGAGGATATGGATTCATGGCGCAATCAAGAAAAGATGCACGCGGCAGAGTTCTTCGTAAAGGAGAGGTACAGAGAAAGCAGGACAATAGATATATTTACACTTATGTCAATCCACTGGGAAAGCGTAAATTTGTTTATGCCACTGATCTTATGACTCTTCGTGAAAAGGAGAAGGAACTGATGAGAGACCAGCTTGATGGTCTCGATCGTTACGCCGCCGGCAAATCAAGCGTAAATGATCTCTTTGACAGATATATGGCTACAAAGAGAAATCTCCGGGATACAACGAAAAGTACTTATGTATATATGTACGACCACTTTGTTCGAGATACTTTCGGACAAAAGAAGCTTTTGGGAATCAAGTATTCCGATGTACTGCAGTTTTACCTTTACTTGCTTGATGATAAGGAACTTAAAATTTCAACACTGGATTCTATACATTGCCTTTTGCATCCAGCATTTCAGCTGGCAGTAAGAGATGATCTTTTAAGAAAGAATCCGACAGAAGGTGTCATGAAGGAACTCACAAAGAGAACCGGTATGCACAGAGGTGTAAGACATGCACTAACAGTTGATGAGCAGAGAGTATTCATGGAATACATCTCAAATAGTCCGGTATATGTTCATTGGTGGCCTTTGTTCACTGTACTTTTAGGTACTGGATGTCGTATTGGAGAAGCCATAGGTCTTCGCTGGAAAGACATTAACTTTAAAAATAAGACAATCAGCATCAACCACACAATTACCTATTATCCTACATCTAAGGATAGAGAATGTGTTTATAAGTATCATGAACCAAAGACAGAGTCAGGTATCAGAACTATACCGATTCTGGATGTCGTGAACGATGCCTTTGATATTCTAAAAGAGGACGAAATTGATAATGGACCGAATGAGCAGGTCATAGATGGTCATTCGGGGTTCATTTTTCAAAATCGTTATGGAAAGATTCCTAATCCTCAGACTGTTAACGGTGCAATAAAGCGTATCATTTCGAGTTACAATGATGGAGAAATAATAACTGCCAAGAAAGAAGGCAGAGAGCCGTTACTTCTTCCGGATTTTTCGTGCCATCACTTAAGACATACCTTTGCCACAAGACTTTGTGAAGCAGAGACAAACCTTAAGGTTATACAGGCAATCATGGGGCATAAGAACATTGAAACAACAATGGACATTTATGCAGAGGCTACAGATAGAAAGAAAACAGAAGCTTTTGAACACCTTGCATCTAAATTAGATAATCTGTTCTAGGAGGTACCGATGATTTTTATACCGGATTGATGATAAAGCTTGACATAAGCTATTAACATTGAATAGACTATAATCGAGGTTTCAAAAAGAGACTTCAAGTAAAATAAAACAATTTAAAATTGAAGAATAGTTCTAAGAAACAATTATGTTTTCATTGTAACAAATATCTTGAATTGTAACAGAGTTGCAAAATATCAATCAGGATTTATAAATACAGAAGGCTTCTTGATAAATTCTATTTAATACATGTTGATATCGAAAGATAGGGCAGGATAAGCATAGATAAAGAGAGATACAGCTTATTTATCAATAATTCCTACACTTAAGAGCTTGAGCTAAGAAATGCCCATAATTACTGGGCTGGCGACCATCCCAAAACAGCGTTTACGCCAATTTTACGCCAATATGTGCAACAGGTTATGACAGGAAAAGGTAAGATATGACATCTTCCCACTGGATAGTGAAATCTATCTGGTGGGATTTTTATTGGATTGATTAACGAACAAAAGTAATCATATGATTGCAAATGATTACAGAATAAATTATAATAAAGAAAGTAAAGGAGGAGACCATTATGTCAAGTGTATTAGTTCAATTTAGAACAGAGGATACTGCGAAAGCAAAGGCAACCAGTATATGTGACAGACTTGGACTGGACCTGCAATCATATCTGCGGATGTGTATTTCGCGTATGAATCAGGAGAATGGGATTCCGTTTTCCATGAATGTCAATGATTTGCCTAAAAATAGAGGCTTGGAGGCAATGAAAGAAGCCAGCAGGATAGCAAGCGAGAATGGTATTGCCGATATGTCGCTTGATGAAATCAATGCTGAGATAAATGCGGCGAGAAAGAAGGTGGCTGAATGAAGCGGTATGCGGTCATAGATACCAATGTCCTTGTATCCGCCATGCTGAAATGGACATCGGTTCCTGGCAACATTCTTGAATTCGCATTCAGCGGCACTATCATACCGGTTCTTAATGATGAAATAGTTGCGGAATACCGTGAGGTTCTTATGCGAGACAAATTCCACCTGACCAAAGATATCGTGGATGATGTTATACAGGCACTTGAAGAACAGGGAGAGTATATTGATACCGACAATATGGATTACGTGATGCCTGACCCGAAAGATGTTGTTTTCTATGCAATTGTTGTGGAAAAGCGTAAAGAAGAGGATGCATATCTCGTGACAGGGAATATAAAGCATTTTCCGCAAGAGCCCTTTGTTGTAACGCCTAAAGAGATGATGGATATTATCCTTGATGATAACGGGTAAAAAAGAGTAATCAGGATTATAGGTTTTTACCGTAGCAGAAAACCTTACGTTACAGACACAAGATATAGTTTTTTTTATAAACGAATATCATTATATTGACATGTTGACCTAAAGGGGTTAAAATTATTTCCGATAGGAGAAAGAGAGGGGCTGCCCATGATTACGAAATTTGGTAAGTTTTGCCGTAAACTTAGAATTGACAAGGGCGAATTGCTCTATGATATGGCAACAAAATTAGGGGTTTCACCATCGTTTCTCTCAAAAGTAGAGAATGGCAAAAAGAAACCTCCAATAGAATGGGAAGAGATTATTATTAATGAATATGATCTTTCTGGAACGGAGTTAGAGGATTTTCGAGAGGCTTTTTTTGATGCGAAAAACAGCGAAAGTATAGATATTAGCAGAATGGCGGCATCCGATAAAGAATTAATGTTATCGTTTGCCAGACAATTTGATTCTATAGATAAAATGGCAATAAAAAGACTGCTGGAGAATAAAAGGGAGGATTAAATCGATGAGGGTGTCAGCAAAACCTCTTTCAAGGATTAATATTCGAAGATATGCTCAGTATGTAAGGCATCAACTGGACTTGGACAATGAATTATTCTTTCCTATCGTTCAAGTGATAGAGTCATTGGCAAATGATGAAGAAGAGGATTTTGATATTGAAATTGTTGCGGATGACGAAATGACAGAGACATATGGAACTACCAATACAACAAAAAATATAATGGTAATACGAGAAAGAGTATATATAGGGGCAGTTAAGGGTAATCCACGTGACCGTTTCACATTGAGCCATGAATTTGGACATTGGCTTTTGCATCAGCCAGAAAACGTTAGTTTTGCTCGTGGTGACATTCCCACATATTGTGACCCTGAATGGCAGGCAAACGTCTTTGCGGCAGAGCTTTTGGTTCCGTACCACATAATAAAGGGAATGAGCATTGAAAAAATCATACAAGAATGTGGAGTATCATATACATGTGCTGAAATACAGACAAAATATTTATGATGTTACGGATGAAAGTCCTTAACATAAAAAAGACCAAGTACTCATAGTACCTAGTCTCTGCTTAAAGGGAATGCTCCGATTAAGCTGACGATATAAATCGTCCCTGAACAGTTCGATTATATCATTGGAGTATCCCCTTGGCAAACATTATTTGCGAAAGGAGGATGCGAATTATGTACATTTTTCGTACTTGGATTACCAAGAATGGTGTGCGTATCTATGCCAAAGATTATGGCTTGAAAGCATTCCGCTTCTGGGTGTCAAAAAATAAAAAGTAGATATTAACAGTATATAAGGTGTATTAGTCGGCTTAGCACCTTCAATAAAAAGGAGGTGCCACTATGGCAAAAACAAAGAGTAGTACACATGGAAAACAGCAGAAAAAGATAGTGACGGTTAGCGGCTATAAAAAGGCAGGAGGCGTAAAGGTGAAGCCGCATAGACGGTCTACTCCAAACTGAATACTGTTTCCGGCACCGGGGTTAATAAAACCTCGGTGTTTTTTATTGGTATCAAAAAGCGTACATTTTGAATCTGCTCAAAAGTGAGCCGATTCAGGTATCAAAAAGTATAGAAAACAGGTTTTGAGCCGTCTCATTACAAGTGTTGATATTTTGAGACGCAGAAAGGAGCATTTTATGAAGAGATACGGTTATCACAGAACGAGTACCAGGGAACAGCATCTTGATAGAGGTGTTGCGGAAATAACGGAATACTGTGAGAGCAACGATTTATCCTTGGAGAAGATTTACACAGACCAACAGACCAGGAAGAACTTTAACAGACCCCGGTACACCATTCTGAAAGAGGATGTCCTTCGGTCGGGGGACGAACTCATTATTACAGAGGTTGACCGTCTGGGGCGTAATAAGGTAGATACCCTCAAAGAACTGCAATGTAAGAAAAAATTCCAGCAATAAAGTTGGAGCAAAATTATCTGTTAATGAATTGTGGGTGACGATACTATAACAGTTATTTTAATCTTACTTGTAACGATCAAGTATTTCTTCAAGCTTTGTCCAGTTTAGGCATCGGCGTTTCATAAAACCACTGGTTTTCTTCTGATGAACCATTCGATAAAGCTTATTTGCTTTGTTAACTATAACTTCATGATTCTGACGGTAGAATGTCAACTGGTCACTTATGAGCTCTTTATAATGCTGAACTGCAGAATTGTCGTTTTTGTTTATCTGAGGATGAATCTTTTTTACAACATCGGGACGGACGGGAATCATATTGTTGAAATCCAAAACGCCAATAAGCTTTCCTTCTGAATCAAGAATACGATGAAAGTCGAGACCATTTTTCATAGATTTGTGTTTTGATTTTGGGGAACTTAAAGGAACACAGTATTGGCGCTCATTAAGCATTACTATCAGCCCTACGAATTGACGATTATCTTTACCTGCTTGTGGTGAAACAGAGAATACTCTGTCATCGCCCTGATTATGCATATTACGGATTAGTTTCATATCCACAGTATAAAAAGATAGCTGCTCTTGTTTCATTAAGTCCTCCAAACTTAAAGGACTGCTCCGAAGAACAGTCCTTTTCAACTGCCACTTCGATAGCTGGGCTATCCGGTAGGCCGCTCCGACTCTTACAACTGCCACTTTGATGAATGACCATCTAGCAGGCCGCTCTACGAAACAAAGAGTTTAAGCGAAAACAATTAAAAATTCAATGTATTCATTAAAAAAAGAAATTAACTTTTTGTAAAAACAGTAACCTGAATGTCACATGACAAAACACATACATGGGGCGGCAGCGATGCCGCTCCTTTTTGATGAAACGGAGGAAATCATGGCTACAAAATCAAGATATATAGATTATGCAGAAGAATTAAGGAAGAATAGCGAGAAAAAAGAAGACAGATCTGAGCCAAAATCTATCCTGAAAAAACTAAAGGAGAAAAAAGTCTTAATCCGTAGTGAAAAAAATGGAGGAAAGTGAGATGCCTGAACATAAATCAACTTTTGATCCAAAGCAGACAGCGAGAAGGACGGCCCCGGAAAAGAATCCATACTTAAAAAACTGAAAGAAAATGAAAAAGCAGTATCAAAGAAAAAATCAAATGCTAAGAACAACAGGGAGAAATCAAGATAATGGACAACATGAACACTTTCGATGATAACCCAACAAGAGATTTTGAATGGATAACAAGTATACATCGTGTATAACAACCAGATCCATGCCGCTGTTCTTTAGTTCAAATAAGATGTTATCCTCACCGATAATACCGGCTCTTACAATAGCTATTTCTTTATCTATTTTCTTATATAACTCAGTGCCAGAATTTACCTCAGTTTGCAGTTTTAAAATTTTCTCAAGATATGTTTTAGCGTCACTTGATTCTTTGAGAATCACGACCTCTGGTCTATCGAATAAGCCCATAATGCATTTTCCTCCGGTTGAAATGTATAACATAAGTATAGCACAGTTAAAATATCCATTCGCAGATGTCATTTCTTTAATATTCATAACCGGATAATCTTGAATTATAATTATCAGTGATTATATATTATCCACTCATACAAACGCATGTGATTAAACAAGAATATAGAAGGAAACATTATGAGCGAAACAATAGAATATTATGATAATAATGCTGAGAACTATGCTGATAGCACGGCGAATATCGATTTCTCCGAAATGCAGGATGCCTTTCTTTCAGAAATAAAGGCGGGAGCTTCCATCCTTGACTTCGGTTGTGGCAGCGGACGGGATTCACTATATTTTCTGCAAAAAGGCTATAATGTTACTGCTCTGGATGGCTCATCCGTAATGTGCAGAATTGCGCGGGAGAAGACCGGAATTCCAGTAATGGAAATGGACTTCAATGATTTTGATGAGCTGGATAAATATGACGGTATATGGGCATGCTCATCCATTCTTCATCTTTCGAAACATGAACTTAAGAATGTTTTTATACATATGGAGAAGGCGCTGCATAGTGGTGGCATTATATACACTTCATTCAAATACGGTAACTTTTCGGGGATTAGAAACGGGAGATTCTTTACTGATTTCACAGAGGATTCTTTTCAGGACTTTATATCTGATGTAAAGGAGCTTACAGTTGAAAAACTCTGGATCACAAAAGACGTACGCCACGGACGGCAAGATGAAAAGTGGCTCAATATGTTTCTTAAAACCACGCGGAGATAAGGTATGGATTTTATATTACCGGAATCAGACGGATTAAAAATTGAATATTTCGGACATTTATTTGATAACACCAGTGAGTGCTACAAGATGTTCTGGTTTCAGGTGATCATTGAGAAAATTCTTGCCGGACAAACATCTGCCAGCTACGAAGAAATCATTGATGAAATGATTTCTGATGCCTGGTACATGGTGGCAGAGTATCACCTTAATCTCGGTCCAAGAGATAATCTGGAATTTGCAGTTAATCGACTGGTAGAAATCTCCGGCTTTAAAGCATCGGAGGAAAAGACTATACTTTTGACTTATATCCGGAATTGTAAGGATCCGGAGGTGCTACGGTATAAGAAGATACTGACAGAAAATGTACCATATCGTCTACAGTCACCATTTCTGGATTTAAAGACTAACGATTGGAATGTGGGAAAGAAGCTTTTAATAGACCGAATCAATGCCTACTATCGTCTGATTTATAAATTTGACCGACTGGAGGGGCTGAACACAAGGATTCATTTCGATGAGAAGTGGATTGATTATATTGTAAGGAATCAGGTCATCATTAAAAGTTGGCTCAAATATAATCTCGTCGAATATCTTCAGAGAAGAAATCCAAATGTACCGGGCGTGATAGACAAGCTTTATCCGCCTCAGGAGCGGAAACTGGCGGATATCCAGAAGTACTGGAAACTCATCATGACGGTCAGACCGGTGGTAGAGATTTATGGAAACGGAATGCTAAATGAGAAGGATATTTCCATAGATCATTTTGTGCCCTGGTCTTATGTAGCAAATGATGAAATATGGAACCTTCACCCAACCACAAAAAGTATCAACTCCGCAAAGAGCAATAACCTGCCAAGATGGGATGTGTATTTTAAGAAGCTGTCCGAAATAGAGTATTTGTCTTATCAAATGATATGGCAATATGAGGGAATCCATAAAGAATTTGAGAAAGTAAAAAAGAAACATCTGAATTCCACAATGGTGGAGGGAAGGCTTTATGCGCCTGGCCTTTCAGAAAACGAATTTGCTGAAAGACTTTCGGAGATCGTGCTCCCGGTATATCAATCTGCGAAGTCAGCGGGGTTCCGTGAGTGGGAGTATACAGCTGTGTAAGAGATGAATATTTCCCTTTTCCTTTTCAAGTACAAAACCGGAACAAATAGTTTTGTCTTGTATAGTAAAAGGAGAAGAGGTAATTTTAGTCGTGTTGATTTGTATTGCAAAAAATGCCGAAGCAGCATGCATGTAGTATGTAAGCTGTCCGGTGATTCAGATCAGGAGCTCTTAACGGGAGCGATAATGAAATGCTACAGATGTAAGCGAGTGGTCACCATCATGAAGTTTACAGAGGGCAAGGTTGCAACTGAAGCAGACAGTGCAGGCAGACTGTTCAGATAACCACCCGGCATATGAAACTATAGACAATTGAACGAAGGCATCATGATAAAGGAGACGCCCTGAACGCGGGGAGTAAACGTCAATCCTAGAGACGCATGAAAAGATGATCGGCATGGACCGCGCTTTTCATGCGTTTTTTTTGCGCCCTTTTTCCGGTCATCGGCCGGAAAGATGGAGAACATGACAAAGGAAACAAACACGATCGTATCAAGGATCAGAGAATGCAGAAAGGCACTGGGTCTTTCCCAAGAGGCTCTGGCAGAGCTTCTTTATGTGAAGAAGAACACCATCTGCAGATATGAGAAGGATGAACATGATATTCCTTCCAGTGGCATTGTAGCTTTGGCAAAGGCGCTACATACGACTCCGAATTATCTTCTGATGGGTGAGAGCGAGGAGGATCCATGGGCGGAGGATGTAATGCAGATACTCTCTGAGATCAAGGATCCGGCCATGAGGAAACTGACGATCGACCAGCTAAAATGTATTGCGCGTATTTCATAGTATTGACTACGGATTCAAACGTTTAACGTGTGCGAAATTAGCAAAACGCAAAAAACGCACACGTTAAAGAATTAAAACGGCTCAAAGCAGCAAAAATATATATTGACAGCCGCTTAAAGAATGGAGAGGTGAATATCTATGATAGGACGTAAGCAGGAAGCTGATGAGCTAAGACGGTTGTATGAGAGGAACCGTGCAGAATTGGTAGCTGTTTATGGGAGACGACGAGTTGGAAAGACATTTTTGGTTGATGAGGTGTTTGCGGGGAAATTTACTTTTAGACATGCAGGGCTTTCCCCGGTAGAAGCCCAGGCTGATGGTCTGCTGAGAGCGCAGTTAGATTATTTTTATAATTCACTTATTCTGTTTTGTTTGGATTCAGTAAAAAAGAGGAGCATTATAAACTCATAGATCCTTTCTACCTGTTCTATCTTCGTTTTGTTAAAGACTGGAACCGGGAAAATGAAAAATACTGGCAGCAAAATGTTGTTTCTCAGCCGGTATCCATATGGAGGGGATTTGCATTTGAAAATGTATGCTTTAATCAT
>Ga0256405_10008803_pt1 | contig 14196 bp, 35 predicted proteins | sample RumenRJG_02DNA_FD_189096 | JGI IMG/M metagenome (GOLD analysis project Ga0256405, IMG submission 189096) | Bovine rumen microbial communities from Lethbridge, Alberta, Canada - RJG_02 | ecosystem: Host-associated > Mammals > Digestive system > Stomach > Rumen | place: Canada: Alberta...
TTAAGGGATATGCGGAAGATGCTCTTTTACTGCTGAACGCTCTGTGGAAGGACCTGGATAAGGCGAGGCCGTGCTTTGCCTGCAAAAACCAGTCCAAGTGTGATCCGAATGACAGCGGAGAGAAGCAGCGCTTCTGGGTATCCTGCGGCGGCAGTTGCAAACTGAAATGGGAATGGAGGGGTTTTGGTGGCTGACAGGGAGAAGGTCATAAATGGCTTAGAGTGCTGCGTGCTTTTTAAGGGCTTTGAGTGCACGAACAGGAATTGCCCGTATTGGAAAGACTGCAGTGCAACAAGCACTTCAAACGAATTGCTACATGATGTTCTTGCTATGTTCAAAGCGCAGGAGCCTGTGTTAGACGACACAGGCGTGTACCATTGCATGGATTGTAGACATCCAGTAGGGTATAAAAATAGCGCAGGTGTATTGTTCCCACATTGTTTCTATTGCCCGAGATGCGGAAAGGCGGTGAAATGGGATGACTAAAGAAACAATTATGGATGCGTTGAACCGCTGTGAACCGTATGCAATTCCAGACTGTTGCGCCGGTTGTCCGTATAACGATTGTTGGGACACGAAGGAAGAATGTATTACCAAACTCCATTCTGACGCCCATACTCTTCTGAAGGCGCAGGAGCCGAGGGTGATGACGCTGGAAGAAGTTGAACATCTTACATACGGTTCACCGTACATCATCGAAACCAATTTGCCAAAAGAAGAACCGCGTTTAATGTATGGCCTGTTTTCGCATTTGGGTCTACAAGGTAATTTTTCGTTTGCCTTTACCGATGGCCGTGGATACTTGTTTGATGTTGATTATGGCAAACGCTGGCGCTGCTGGACATCTCGCCCCGATGAGAAAGTGAGGGCTGATACACCATGGGAATGACAACAAAAGAAGCATTTCTCTTTATAGGTGATTTGATGGAACGTGCCTATGACTGGCACATAAACAATCGTGTGCTCGGCTTCGACTTTGGAGAATTTGAAGGAAAGTGTGAGGAACTGATTCGGTTGATTAAAACACAAGAGCAGAAACACACAGCACATTGGATTAAGCGCGAAGGGAGATACAACGTTTGGTATTGTTCTAATTGTGGTGAAAAGATCAATTATAACGAGGATAAAAAGACACGGCAAAAAAGAGTGTTTCCAGTATGGATTGCAAACAAATATTGCCGAATGTGTGGGAGAGAAATGACGGTTCCACCGTCAGACACCCAGAGGGAGGCGACACCGTGGAGTTAATTTTGAATACACCGAAGAAGGATGTGCTTGGTACTCCTATTGAACGTGATGGCGTATGGGATTGGAAGGTAGCCTTTGAAAGCTGGGAGTGCCCGGAGTTAGCAGCGCTGTTAAAACCATGTCCTTTCTGCGGTGGTGGGTTTACATTTCATCAAGATGTTGATTACTGGCATAGCGGTAGAATTATGAAATACCAGTATTATCTTCACCGTGACAAGTACAAAAAAACTGGGGACTATTGCCCACTCGTGATGATTGCCAACAGCGCGGTTACGTTGCCTGCTGGTGACGCAAGGCCAGAGGATGGTTATGGCGGGGAGATCGTGGAGAAGTGGAACCGGAGGGCGAATAGGGAGGCGACACCGTGGCAGTAAAAGCCTATGATGTTACAGACAGAAACCGCGACGAGGATGTATCGTATATCGTGTTTGCAGAGTCACGCGGCAAAGCCATTATGATCGCCCTGCACGGTGCCGAAGGCGCGTTTGACAATTATCGATTTACCGAGCTGAGAGCGCATCGTTGCCCGGCGCTCGACAAGTTTTACCGTGGCTATCCGGTCATGGACTGGATGGATGACGAGGATCGAGTGGCAATGGTTCGATATGCCGGCTTTGAATGCTCATGTGAAGTCGATGTCACCTACGATAAATGCCTTGTCTGTCCTGCGCATGAATGGTGCGGAAGATTCGAGGGCATGAAAGAGGATCGCGAGTATTGGGCATCCGTGGGAAAGGCAGCTGTTGGAGGTGACAGAAAATGACTATTCAACGCATGGTGGAGCTGCTCACAGTTGAGCATGAGTGTATGCTCCGCAAGAGTCACAGTGATTGTGACAGCAGGTGCGAGAGCTGCGATCTGGTGCAGGATGACGGCGAACTCCATGAGATGTACACCGATGTCATTGCCATCCTCAAAGCCCATGAGCCGCGAGTGCTCAGCGTCGCAGACATTATCGACGAGGGGATAACGCCGGACGTCATCTGGATTGAGCGTCGTGAGGAAGGCGATGTGGCGGCAGGCGTTTGGCAGATCGACCACTATGAGATGGTGGGCGGCGGTGTGGTCGATGACCTGGGTGAAGAGATCGCCGAAGCGCCGGAAGCCTACAACACCAGATGGCGCTGCTGGTACCCGACGAAGCCCACGGACGAGCAGAGGAAGGAGGTACAGTGGGATGCTTGATTATGAAGAAGCAAGGGGAATAGAGGATATTTTAGACGGATTGCAATGTCTATACGATAACGGCAACCTTTGTGAATACTGCAATAAAGTCCAATGCCCTTATTGGGTTGAAGGCTATGAGTTGGGCAGTTGTGGTGGTTATTCAATAGTGAGTGATGCCATCGAGGCATTGAAACCGCGAGTAATGACGCTGGATGAAGTCGTTACCGCCAAGCCGGGGACAGTAGTATGGCTTGAAGATTTTGACAAGCCAGATGTCATTAGTGGACTATTGAAGAGACTATTCATCTCCACAAAAGTGATTGACTTTCTGATAGTTAAAGAAGAAGTCAACAATGAGGTTACAGCAGACCTCGAAGTATATGGTTCAGGATGGCGATGTTGGACTTCTAAACCAACAAAAACGCAGAGGAAGGAGGTGAAATGGGAATGACCTACGATGAGAGGGTGGCTCTGAACCAGAAGTATGCGAACAGAAACGTCCTTGAGGAGCTGGCTTTTGAGTCCGAATACCACAAGGCAACGATGTCGAAGAACGAAGCGGAATTCATCCGCTGGCTCTGCGGGAGAGCCTATGAGCTTCTGAAGGCCATGAAGCCCAGGCTGCTGACAGCACAGGACTTCAAGAACAACCCGGACGTGAATGCACAAGGGTTTCTGCCCTGCTGGGTGGAGTGCAACGAGCAGGGAAGAGCCTCTGCTGTCAAATATGGCATTCTCGAACCCGGCGAGGATATGGATGGGTGGTCGGAAGCCCGCGTGGAAGAGCTGCCCGGTGGCACTGCTCATAACCCGAACGTCAGGCTTTGGACTACGAAGCCAGGGAAAAAAGAGAAGGAGGCTATACCGTGGACAAAGATAGTATAATTCAGCGACTTGATGAAGCTGGCGGTATCTACGGTTATCTGTATGGATGTAGAAAGGAAAAGATTTCCTTTATTAGCAAAAAGAGCCTGCATGTCTGGTCAGATGCTTTGGTAGAAGTTTGGGGCTGGCCTGGTCCCGATTATACTAAGTATAAGTTTGAAGACTACGGCAAGACATGGGCTTTCTCAATGGATGATTTCGTTGATGATGAAGAAACTGACGAATAAACAGTGTTTAAACACAAGGAGGTTTTCACCATGAAAAAGATACTGGCCGTGATTCTTCTCGTTTCTCTGATGTTCGCCCTGTGCGCCTGTGATGAACCCACTCCCCCAACCGGAAGCAGCGCCGACAGGCAGAACACCAGGGCCATTGCCAATATGCTGTCCAACCAGCAGCCCACGCCGACAGACATCGACTTCAGCCTGGAGCGGTACAACCTGACGCGCCGCGCCTACTGGGTGAACGGCCAGCGCGAGAAAGCGGCAACTCTGATATGCAAGGTTACGAAGCCGCTGGGGTACATCGTACTCATCACAGAGAGCGGATCCGTGGTGGGACGCTTCACTGTGGACGGCAAGGTCAGCAGCCTCAAGCGGATTCAGATGCGTGTCCACGGCATTAAGCGTAAAAGATGAAGATATGACAGAACTAAAGGAGATGATTTCATATGGAAACTACTCAAATCCAGATAGCTGTAGCCTGGGCGGACATCATTCTTTCGGATATTCTCAAAGCCCTGAGAACCGTTGGTTTGACATTTCTGTTGGCCTTTGCCCTGGTGCTGGCGTTCTGGATGATTGAGGTATTGAAGCGGCGACTGCGTATGCGCAGACAGATGAAGGAGCGTGATGACAAGTGATTTGGGGCAGCAAACGGCTGAAGAACCTGATTGATATTGGAATGATCGAGCATGCCATCGAAAAGAACGTGAATCCGGCATCCATCAATCTGCGGCTGGGACACACCTTCCTCTGGCCTGTGGAGGGCCAGGTGCTTTCCCTCGGTGAGGAAATGCAGTATCGGCGATATGAATGCGCCGACGGTGAGATCATTGCTATCAGGCCGGGAGAGTTCATGCTGGCGACGACGCTGGAGCATATCTCTATTCCTACTTTTGCCGCGGCATTTGTCCAGGGCCGCTCGTCCATCGGACGTTCTGGTTTGACGGTCCAAAATGCGGGATTTGTGGATCCCGGATTTCAGGGGCATATCACCCTGGAACTGAAGAACGACAGCCCCTGCACCATATTCCTTTTTCCCGGCTATCCCGTGACCCAGCTGGTTTACATGGATGCCGCGGATGTGTCCGAAGGCTACAGCGGGAAGTATTTCGGTCAGGTGGAGGCTACCGGCTCCCGGATGCAATTGGATGGTATCACACCGGACAACGCCACCTGATACACAAAATTACATAAGGAGGATGCTAATGATTGGTTCTCTTGCAGAGATTGCTTCCAGAAAGCCGGAAGTGACGGATTTCACTATCGACGGTCATTGCTCACAGTGCGGAGCGTGCTGCTCGGATTACCTTCCTCTTTCGCAGAAGGAAATTGACCGAATCCACAAGTACGTCAAGGCCCATAAACTTCATGAACATACGTCTTTGGTGGTGATGGGTAATTTCCTGGACGCGACCTGCCCTTTTCGGAACAGCATTAAAAAGAGATGCGACATCTACGAGGTCAGGCCGGAGATATGTCGATGCTTCCGTTGTGATCAGGACATGGGCCTGATCAACGACAACAAGAAGCTATTCTATCAGAAGAACACAGCGATTTCCATGCGCGGAGAATTCTTCGGAAACCAGGCGGCAAAGACCTACGGCATGACCAACATCGTTGATTTCCGGGAATTCAGGTATGTTGATGAAATTGAAACCGAGGTCTGCGGATATGTCGAGTATTACCGCAAGCTCACAGAGAGCGAGATTCGCGCCTACAAGCTGGTAGCCGTGGCCCGGAAGCATAACTGCAATGGCGATTACTGTGAGATTTAGGAGGTGGGAGAATGCAGGATGAAATCAAGAGCATGAGCGAAGCCGAGGTATTGGCGGAGCTGAATTCGACCAAACAGCGCATGGACAAGCTGGCCATTGAAGTCGGCTATATCGGTTCGCAGATTTCTGCGAAGAAACTGGCCCTGAGCGCCAGGGGGTTGAGCGTCAAGAAGAACACCACGGACGGCGAACTCATCACCATGCGCACGAAGTATCAGGAACTGAGCAACGAGATCAGACAGATCAAAACCCGCCGTCAGAAGCTCCTCAAGGCAAAGCAGGAGTATGAAAAGGCAAAGCCGCCGGAGAGCAGGAAGGTCAAGCCGCGCGGTGAGAGGCCGAAGAACCGTGTTTACATGGGCAGTGAGTTCAGGGACTGCAACGGTTATGAGCGGCGACTGGCCCTCCTGATGGCCTATGAAATCGGCCAGGAACGGTATACCGAGCTGAAGCGGCAAGCCAGCGACGATACGAAAAACGGAGAGACCGATTTCTATACCGGCGGCCAGCGTTCTCATTGGGACGATGCCTGCAGACGGCCCGAGATCAAAGTTGCTGATGACTTTGAGCGGATGATGCGGACCAACTACAACAAGTTTGCCGGAGAGGAGCTGTAAGCCGTGGAATTGCTTGAATGCGTGAAGAAGGCATTGAGGCTGTGCAGCTACGACCCGGATCCGTATGATGACGACCAGCCGTGCAAGATGATGGTTTCCTGCGAAATCTGCCCGTACTGGGATGAGGAGCGCGGATGCAGGGAAACCGACCTGTTCAATGATGCGCTGAAGCTGCTGGATAAACTGAATGAGCCAAAGCCCAAAGTGCTGACACTGGAGGATGTCAGGCAGTTTGTGTACGGAGCGCCCTACATCATTGAAACCAATATGCCCGGCGATGAACCGCGCCTGATGTACGGCTTGTACTCGCATAACGGTATAGCTGGTAATTTCGATTTCGCCACTGTGAATGAGCGTATTTCCTTGCTTAAGAGCGACTACGGCAGGAGGTGGCGTTGCTGGACATCCGTGCCGAACGACGAACAGAGGAGGTCAGTGCCGTGGCAAAGTCAAAGCTGATGACGGCTGATGACGCAATGGCCGCTATCTCCGGCAATCACCCCATCGTGATAGAGACCAGGAAATACGGCATCGTCGCGGACTGGTATTCGGCACGGAACAAGAATGAGTTCTCTGAATGGCTGCGCCAGCGGGTATTAGCCGGAGCGTATTCGCGCATTGAATACAACCACACATGGCGCGGGTGGTTCTGGGAGCCGGATGCAAAGCAGAGGGAGGCGACACCGTGGGAGTAACAAATGCCGATGCATTCAAAATGTTGTTTGAAGGGCTGTATGCCACAGAACTATGGAGCTGGTCGGAAGACCAATTTCTCGAATGGCTGAACAGTGATTATGCAGGAATCGCTCTGCCAGAGTATTTTGACCGACCCATTTGCCAATGCTGCGGGAAGCCCCTCGACCATCTGATGGTCAACATGTTCGCCTATGACGGCAGCGATTCCTTCGTGAAGACAGCGTTGACCTACATCAAGGAAGCGGATTTTGTCGCCATTACCACCACACGGAATTGGACAGGCTATGATCTGGATGACGAAGAACGAAAAGAGACCATCGTATGTCCAGAATGTGGGAAGTATCCGTTCGACAAAATCTATGAGATACAGATTGACGAGCCGGTGAACGTGATGATGTGGCACTCTGATACTGGTGGTGAGAAGGTGGTGACAAAAGATGCCTGAACTGGAGAAAGTTGTCGAAGGACTGAAAGAATTACGGTCTCATTTCAGGGCAATGGCAGGAATCTCCAGCAGCAGGCAAGGCAGGGCGAATCACCTCGGGAGCGCAAGGACTATAGAGGATGCCATCGCCCTGTTGAAACTGCGGGAGCCGAAGCCGCCCATCATCAAAGAAAACTCATACGGTTGGAAGTTCTATTATTGTCCATCGTGTGAGAAAGAATTCTACCAGAACAATAAGTTCAGCTTCTGCGATAAATGCGGACAGGCGGTGAGATGGGATGAAAAGAGATCGAATCATTGAGCTGCTCGAATGCGAACGGCAATGCATACTTCGAAACAGCGACAATTCCTGTAATCGCGATTGCGCCAACTGCGATCTTGTCCAGGACACTAAAGAGCTGCTGGCCATGTACGACATTGTAAAAAAGGTCGTAGTCAGTTACGAGCGGCGCGTGATCGGAAGGTGGAAGCAACTCAAAGGTGCTTTCACAACCCCCGGCGGCACTCCGTACTATGTGTGCGGCGCTTGCGGCGGTTCTGGACATCTCAACGGCTGCGAATACCCGCGCCGCAAGGTGATCTGTGATACCTGTTGGCGCATCAATCTCTATCCCTGGGAAAGGGCATACGAAGAAGGATCCTCGTTATGGGAGGATGACGAAGAGGAAGTGAAACAGGATGGGAGCATTGTTTAGGCTAATCGTGTCCTCCGCGATCTACTCCGTGCTGGTCGCGCTGTTCGACGTTCCCACCGATTTCATGCTCCTGGGCGTGTGCATCCTGTTCGCCGGCTTCATCGCCGCGAAAGAGTGACGCCATGGACAGCAAGAAGGGCGGCAGTCGCCCCACCCTCCACCTGATCGACGGCAAACAGATGACGGTCAACGAGATCGCCGCCATGCTGGGAGTGACCAGAAGATGGCTCATCCAGCGCCGCAGTCAGATGGGTGGCATCAGCTACCAGGTGATCGTGAACATGTTCCGCGAGGGGCGGCTGCTGACCAATCATGATCGGTGGCCGCGACACCTGGTTCACGGACACTGGATGACGGTGCAGCAGGCCGCGCAGGAGCTGGACTGTAAGGCGCACAGCATCGACAACTGGCGCAGCGCCAACCGCGACAAGGACGGCAACAAGCCCACCCTGGAAGCGGCATACGACCACTTCAAAGGAGCGCCCAAGCGCGGAAGGGGCAAGGAACCGGAGAAGCACCGGGTGAACGGCAAGAAGATGACCGTCAGGGAAGCTGCCGAGAAGCACGGCACCACGGTCAACGCGCTGCGCCAGGTCATGAGCCGCCACCGCTGCTCCCTGGATGCGGCGGTGAAGCGGCTGGAGGATCGGAGGGTCCGCAAGGCACAACGAGACATCATGGAGATTTTGAAAGGCGGGAAATAAAATGCAGGAATTCAAAGAGGGCCAGCTGATCATCTACCAAAACGGCGACAAGTACGAGATCGGCAAGATCAAGCGCGTGGTCAAGGATGGCGCGTTTGTCTACTATTCCAGCGGCGAGACCGCAGCCAAGACCCCGTTCGACCTGATGCACCCTCTGGCCAATGAGTATTGCATCGGCGAGACCAGCCTGGGCGGGAGCATGAATTAGGAGGCGCAGTATGGCAGAATGTTCACGATTTCTTATAGGCTCAGAGCGTAGGCCATGTTACGTCGATGGAAAAAAGGCGATGTTTCACCAATGGATTAACCGAGCACAGATTGCTCCTCCAAGCCCAATGATCGGTGGTCACAATGGCGGCCAGCTGTGGGATGTCTTCGGGCTTGTGGAGATGGAGGACGGGCAAATGAGAGAGGTTTATCCGACTGAGGTCATTTTCGCAGACGGCGGGGACTTCGACACGGTAGCTTTCAGGCGACTGAAGGAGGAGTAACATGGGCGAGTGGATCTCTGTTGAGGACAGGATGCCTGAGAAACAAGGATTCTATCTATATGCGGTAGGTGCTTCGTGGATGCCTGTCTGTATCATGGAGTACAGGCCGTATGGGATATATGAAAATGAAAGACTATGGGTGTCAGTAGGGGCAGAAGTAAACCATTATGTATTTGACTGGTTTGTTCACGCTTGGATGCCACTGCCTGAACCGCCGAAGGAGGGATAACGTGTCTGGAAAGAAAGTAATAACCATCAAGATAACTCCTGATCAGATCGACTTCTTTGGGGCTGTCCTCAACTGCGCGGTGCGTTATTGCATCGGACGCATGACCTATATGCCGGGACTGGTCACGGACTGGATCATGCAGCACTGCCACGGTCTGTTGACAGAGAAAACCCTTTTTGTGATGAAGCGTGACATCGACGAGGCCAATGAGCGCGATGGCCTGGGGATGGATTGTGATGTCGAGACATTGTTGAAGTTCCGCGACTGGCTGGAGAAGGAGGAAGCACAGAATGTATAAATTGAAGCCCTGCCCGTTTTGCGGTGGCAAGGCAAAGATGCAATTTGGATGGCCCGCGCAACAGAAAAAGCAAAAAATGGTATTCATAAAATGCATGTCTTGTGGTTGCAAGACGCAGACGGTATATCAAATGGCATATCAAGCATGGGACGATTGCAAGCGATATGCGGCAGAAGCATGGAACAGGAGGGCGCAGGATGGCGTTGATCAGGCGTGAAGATGCCCTTGCAGCCATCGATGCTGTAGGTGTTCATTCAAGCAGTACGTTGGTCGTTAAAGCCAAATGCTATGCGGTGGTAAAGACTGATTCGGTGGTGCCTACCGTGGATGCCATTGAGGTTGTACGCTGCCGAGATTGCCGTTACTGGCGACAGGAAGTAGATCCTCATACGCATTGGGTGTGTACCCAGCACAGCTTCAACGAAAGGATGATACACACCACACCGGACTTCTTCTGCGCTGACGGAAAGAGGAGGTACGAGGATGGCTGAATTCCAGGAAGTCATGAAGCAGTACTACAGGATGTGTGAAACGAGAACGTGTACAAGCGCATGTCCGCTCAAAGATGAAGAATTCGATATCTGCCGGACGATAGGAAGCGCGGCAACGGATTACAGTGCTGAAGAAGTAGAACGCATTGTCATGGCATGGGCCGCAGAGCACCCGGAGCCCGTCTATCCCACCTGGATCGAGTACTTCCTCACCATCGGATTGGCAGAGAGGTGCGGTTATGGCTACCGCCTTCGCACGGAGGAATTCAACAAGCCGATAGAGCCCGACATTGCCAAGAAGCTGGGCGTGAATCCGAAGGAGGAAACGTAATGGCAAAGTTCAAAATGGCACTTGATAAGCTGGCGCACAGCTATGCAGAAACAATCGTCGGCGTTCGCGCCCTGGAACCGAGCGGCCATGCTCGGATTTACGATCATGGCGACAGGCTGTACGGCATCCATAATCTTGATAAAGGCACGATAACCCTTATCTATGCGGATTCCATCAGGGAAGCGCGTGACAAGGTTCTGGGTGTACCGGAGGAGGATCGATAATGGCAGAAAAGCCGATTCTGTTTAACACCAAGATGGTGAGGGCGATCCTGGATGGCAGGAAGACGCAGACACGCCGTGTTTGCAAAGGGCAACCCCAGGATGGTGTTACCAATCCGGAAACGATGGGCTATAAGCCCCCGTACAGGTCCGGCGACATCCTTTGGGTGCGGGAAACGTGGGCAAAGGATGTCGGACGCTACATGTACAAAGCCAACTACTCTGACACCGAAAAGTTCTACATGAACGGACGGGAGATCAAGATGGTTTGGCGTCCTTCCATCCACATGCCCCGTGCAGCTGCTCGATTGTTCCTGCGAATTATAGACGTGAGGACAGAACGGTTACAGGACATGACCGAAGAGGACGCAATCTGTGAAGGGTATGACGGAATGCCATGGTGTTATCACCACGTTTTTGAAAACTATCCAGATTCGCCTATTCCTTGCGATGCGTCAAGCGGTTATGACTGTCCACCTGACAGGCCATGTGACAAGTCCATTCCTGAACTGTTCGGCGAAACAATTTGGAACCCCACCATCAAAAAGTCCGACCTTGATCGCTACGGCTGGGAGGCAAACCCCTGGGTCTGGGTGATCGAGTTCGAACGAATCAATCCGCAAAACCTGTGAACCTGTGTGGGTCGAGCTTCAGCACGTCGCAGATCGCCATGCCGATGCGGAAAGACGCAGAGGCCATGGAACGGTCGCCACGCTCAAAGCGCTGATACTGAATGAGCTTTATTCCGGCACGATCTGCGACCTGCTGCTGAGTGAGGCCGAGATCCTTGCGGCGGTAGTACAGGTAAGCACGATCTGTCATAATCTTGTCCCATACGTCTGTTTCGCCATTGATTGTCATGGTGATTTGAGCGGATTTGAAGTCATCCACCTTGTCAATATCTTGAAAGTGCTGAGACATGATCCTGACCTCCTGTTGAATATATGAACATCTCGATTATAGTACCAGTTGGTATCTATGTCAATAACGATTGGAGGATTTTCTGTGAAACCAATCTATGAACCCAGGGGCGCGGCGAAGGAGTACGGCGACCTCGCCCTCAACATCTACACGGGATGCCCTCACCGTTGCTTCTACTGCTTTGCCCCGTCGGTGCTGCGCCGTGACCGCGAGGCGTTCCACGCCAATGTCCAGCCCAGAGACGGCATCATCGAAGCTACGCGCCGGCAGCTGGAGAAGGAACAGATCACCGGCAAGCTGATCCATCTGTGCTTCACCTGCGATCCCTATCCGACAGGGTATGACACAACGCCGACCAGGGAGATCATCAAACTGCTGAAAGAGTACGGAAACCGTGTGCAGATACTGACCAAGGGTACCGGGAGCCGGGACTTTGATTTGCTGGATGGCGGGGACTGGTACGGTGTGACGCTGGACGGGCAGATCGAGCATCCGGGAGTAGGGACGCAGCATCGGTTTATTGACCTTATGCACGCGCGAGACAGGGGCATCAAGACGTGGGTGTCCTTTGAACCGGTGGTAGACGCAGAGAGTGTGCTGCGGGATATAAAGAGCGTGGCGCAGATCGGTGTGGACAGGGTGAAGATCGGGAAGCTGAACTACCATCCGTCGAGCATCAACTGGAAGCAGTTCGGGCATGAGGCTGAGGCGTTCTGCCAGCGGTTGGGGCTGGATTACACCATCAAGGACAGCCTACGGGCAGAGATGGAGCGCCCATGAAGAAAGCGAGAATCACACTTCAAGAGTGGCTGCGCTATGTCGATTCCCTCTCGGAGCCGGTCACAGTCGCCGTGCAATTCCCATGTCGGCAGAAGAAGTATTACACCGGCTTCACGGAGGTCAGGTGCAGAGCCAGTCCTGCCGAGCTGGAGGCCCCGGTCTCCAGCGTATTGATTGGCAAAGGCGATGACGGCATTGTGATTGAGCTGGTGCCGCCGAAGCAATACAGCACGAAGAAACCATAAGGAGGAAACACCCATGAAAAAGATACTTTCTGTGATTCTGATGGTCGCCGTTCTGATCGGAGTCTGCATCTCCCTGACCGCCTGCGATGAACCCTCCGCGCCCACCGGCTCCTATGCTGACAGGCAGAATACCAAGGCCGTGGCCGATTCCCTCTCACAGTCCCAGCCCACGCCCACCGACATCAATTTCTCCCTGGAGCGCTTCAATCTGATCCGCCGTGCCTATTGGGTGAACGGCCAGCGCAGAGCGTGTGCGCTCAAAAAGGCTCTGGATGCCGTTCCCAATGACATCCCGGACAAAATGGACGGAAATTGCCCGTACTACGCACAGTTCTGATGAAAGGATGGATGGTTCGTGTACATAGTAAAAAAGGACGGCCTTTATCTGATCGGATATCAGGATATGGGCGTTGCAGAGTATGTATTTGGTGAGTATCGCAAGATACCTACCGGGCTGTATGGGGAAAGAAGGAAGGATGCCGTCGTGCTCGACAGCAGGGCGTTTGCCGAGCTTTTCGGCGGCGAAGTCATCAGTCTGAGAACAGGGAGGGTTATCAAATGACCAGAAAAGAGATTCTTGAGAACGCGATGCGGTGCGTCAACGGTGACCGCGACGAGCAGTATGGCAAACCGGAGAACAGCTTTTGCACCATTGCCAAACTCTGGAACATCTATCTCAACGCAGCCGATGTCAATGATGGGGTGAGCATCACGATCAAAATAAAAGATGTGCCTGCTATGTTGGCTCTCCTGAAAATCGCACGGATCGCCACAGGCGTACAGAAGGATGACAACTGGATCGACCTGGCTGGATATGCCGCCTGTGGTGGAGAGTGCGAGTCACCTATTGAAGAAGCAGTCAACAAGTGTCAAGAGTGCGAGTTTCGCTCCGATTTGCCGTATGATTATCCTGATAGAATTCATGGCTGTACATTGAGGCAATGCGTCCAGCAACAGCCGGAAAAGACTTGACAAAGCCTCAAAAAATGTCCGTTTTAGGGGTTTTGGGCGTCCGTTTCGGTGGGCTTGACTCCATGTGCTATACTATAATTAGGAAAAATTGCAAAATGCAAGAAGTCCTTCCGCGAGGCACCAAGACGTTGGTGAATGATGTAGCTATTGCCTGTCCTGCTACATCGCCTCGCGGTTTTTTATGCCCAGAGAAAGGTCTGCCAAGTCCAATCTCCTTTATTTGTCACATGCCACTTCCAAGAAGGAAGGAGGCGAGTCGGTCTGCGCTTTACTCCTTGGCGCAGAGTTTCAATGCGGCCTGTCGCCACATGCCGCGACTTGATACCGATAGCGAAGGAGAGACACCGTGGAAAAAAGATATATCGAGATCGATATAGCCGACCTCGTGCCATATGACCGCAACCCGCGCCTCAATGATAAGGCCGTGGACAGCGTTGCGGAGAGTATGGACCAGGTCGGCTATATTACTCCCATCGTAATCGATGAGAACTGCCAGATCCTTGCCGGCGAAACGCGCTGCAAGGCGCTCAAGAAGCGCAGCGTCAAGCGCGACAAGGTGCTGCAGGTCTTTGGGCTGACAGAGGAACAGAAAAAGAAATATCGGCTCCTGGACAACAAAGTCGGCGAGATCGCCGAGTGGGACTATGAGCTTCTGGTCGGAGAGCTGGAGGGAATGGACTTCGACGGCTTCGATTTCGGCTTCGATGATCTACTGGCCGAACTGACAGCCGACACCGAGGAAGCGTCTGGCGGCGCACAGA
>Ga0256405_10008804_pt1 | contig 14195 bp, 19 predicted proteins | sample RumenRJG_02DNA_FD_189096 | JGI IMG/M metagenome (GOLD analysis project Ga0256405, IMG submission 189096) | Bovine rumen microbial communities from Lethbridge, Alberta, Canada - RJG_02 | ecosystem: Host-associated > Mammals > Digestive system > Stomach > Rumen | place: Canada: Alberta...
ACGGAGATCCGAAGAACTACTACCGCACCCGTAAACCCTTCAAACCGGTCCGTGGCTGCCAGTACCGTCTTGCCTCAGACTATCCGGCAGACTACATCTGCACATGGGTAGATCCGGACACGGACGAGGCAGACATGATGAACATTACAAGCAAGTGGACCATGCACTGCCACGGGCTTGGCATGTACGTAGACAAGCGCATAGATTGGGACTATAGCACAGGAGGGCATTTCAATGCATAAGGGAGATACCATCACCTGCAATTCAGACCGGGGAGCGGTCATACTCATGCATACACTGCAGAGGCAGGGCTATGTCGTATTTAAAGATGGTAATTCTGTAACCATCATCAGAGAGCCGGAGGTGGACCATGTCGAGCATTGAGCAGCTGCGTATACTTACGTATATAATTATGGCATATGGTGGAATCATGGCAGTATTTGCAATTATCGGAATCATAAAGGAGGTAATAGACACATGGCTAAGGTAACTATTTCAATCGTCCTGGACGATACGATCCTGGAGGACATCGAGCGCATGGCCCGGCAGGAGTCCCGGTCCCGTTCCAATGCTATCGAGCGGCTCCTGATCTGCGGGCTGGGTGAATGGAAAGAAAAGGAGGATACGGAGTCATGAAAACATACGAACTGCTGCAGGCACTTACTCTTAACACGGAGGTCTATTTTAACGGCATCCTGTATACGAACCCACTGGCCGCAAACCGGCTCTTGTCCTCTGCGGAGCTGGCGGCCGATGTTCTGACACTGGAAGTGAAGCAGCCGGGTGCCGTCTACATCGAGACCCAGAAGGGAGGCCTGTATGCCCCGCGCAAGTCTTAAACATGATACGAGCTGGTACGTGCCCGCAAATCTCCGTTCCGGTTCCATACCGGCCGCGGAGATCCGGAAAGAATACACCAGGCTGCGCGATATAGCGCAAAAGAGATTAAACCGCATGGCTTCCACAAAGTGGTCCGAGACGGAGACATTCAAGCAGAATTATGGATTCTATCCGAAACTGAAAGACATAAAGAAGGGAGACGGGGACCGCATCAGCAGCGACCTTGCGTATAAGCTGTCGGCACTGGCCCGGTTTGTTTCTTCCGAGACCAGCACCATAACAGGTAATGAACGCATAGAGAAGCGCAACCTGGAGACTCTGCACGAGCATGGCTATGACTTTGTTAATAAGGACAATTACATAGAGTTTGGTAAGTTTATGGAGGAGTACCGGCAGCAGAGACAGGACCGGATCTACGATTCCGGAGATGCTGCCGAGACCTTCGCGCAGACCGAGCGCATGGGACTGGATCCTGCGAAAGTAGCACAGGACTTTGAGTTCTGGCTTGAGAATTACAGGGAGCTGCAGGAGATGAGACCCAGCAAGGGAAAGAGTGCGGGGGATGCCCGGAGGATAAAAGAGAGGATTAAACGTAAACAGAACAGAAGAAGGAAAAAGAAATGAACATTGTTACATATGACACGTTTGACTATGCATGGTTCCGGTTCCTGGAAGACCAGCCCAGGAACCGGGGCAATCAGGGAAGCAGGCAGAAATACTATTATAAAGATGTAATAACAGCATTCGACATAGAAACCACAAGGATCAGGGAAATAGAACAGGCGGTCATGTATATTTGGCAATGGCAGTTCGGTGACAAGTGCACTGTGATAGGCCGCACCTGGTCCAATCTGCGCGAGTTCATGCGCAGGCTGCGCGAGTGCATGGGACCCTCCGAGAGGCTTTTTATTCTGGTTCATAATCTTAGTTATGAGTTCCAGTTTTTGGCAGGTATGTATCCTTTTGATTCGGAAGAGGTGTTCGCGGTCGAGCCTCGCCGGATCGTGCGCTGCAGCATGTATGATAATATCTTTGAGTTTCGCTGCTCCTATTTCCATTCGAACATGTCACTACTTAAGTATATGCAGTCTGTCGGTGTCGAGCATGAAAAGCTGCAGGACTTCGACTATTCAATAGAAAGATACTGGTATACGGAGCTGACGGACAGGGAGCTGGAATACTGTGTCAATGATGTGCGCGGGCTTGTGGAGGCCGCACAGAAGGAAATGCAGCGCGATGGTGACAACATGTATACCTGGCCGCTCACTTCCACCGGATACGTGCGCAGGGACATAAAGGGAGCCATGCAGGAAGTACGGCATACTCTGGTAGCGGACCTCGTGCCGGCTCTGGAAGTGTATTTACTTAACCGGGAGGAGTTCCGGGGAGGCAACACGCATGCAAACAGGTTTTATGTTTCGTCAGACGGCTGGGATATTATTGTAGAGAACGGGCACAGTGCTGACCGTTCCAGCTCCTATCCGGACATAGTCTGCAATGATCCATTCCCCATGAGCAAATTCTATTATATTAAGGATCTGACTCTCGACATGCTGGAAGACCTGATAGGCCGCAGGCAGAGGGCCGTAGTATTCCGGTGCCGTATGTATGACATAACCCTGAAAGACCCATACTGGCCGGTGCCATATATCAGCAAATCTAAATGTCGGAATGTATCTACGGATGCGGTTATAGACAACGGCCGCGTGCTGTCCGCTTCCTATCTGGAAACCACAATAAACGATGTGGACCTGCAGATACTTATGGATGAGTACGACTTCCACATGGAGCCGATAGACGGGGCGCATGCACGATACGGCCCACTGCCGGAGCCCCTGCGCAGGGTGACCATTGAATACTATAAACGCAAGACAGAGCTGAAGGGTGTGGAAGGGGAAGAGTATTTCTATAATAAGAGCAAGAACAAGCTAAACAGCATCTACGGATGCATGGCGCAGGATCCTGTCAAGTTTGAGATATTGTTCCAGGCGGGCGAGTTCACCCTTGATATGGAGAGCAAGACCACCGAGGAGCTCCTGCAGGAGCACAACCGTAATGCGGTTATGCCGTATCAGTGGGGCTGCTGGGTGACAAGCTGGGCCCGCTACAAACTGGAGGAAGGTATCAGGCTTGCACACCAGCAGGGAGAATTTTTATACTGTGATACTGACTCTGTGAAATACTTGGGTGATGTTGATTTTTCGGAGTTCAACCAGAGAGCCATTGCAGCCAGTAAGAACTCCGGAGCGTATGCGTCCGATCCGGCGGGCACGGTCCACTACATGGGTGTGTATGAGCAGGAGCAGGACATGCTCCGGTTTAAGACGCTGGGCGCAAAGAAATACGCCTATGAAGATATGAAGGGAAACCTTCATATCACCATAGCGGGAGTAAACAAAAAGAAGGGAGCCGAGGAGCTGAGGGCGGCCGGAGGACTGGAAGCATTAAAGGACGGTTTTGTGTTCCGGGATGCCGGAGGAACAGAGAGCGTATATAATGACTTTCCGGAGCTTGACCGGTGGCGCACTCCGGAGGGTGACGAGATCCGGATCACCCGCAACGTGGTTATTAAGGAAACAACCAAAACAATAGGGCTCACACAGGAATACAAGGACCTTCTTACCAGGTGCCGTAGAAATTATATTGATGTTTAATAACTTTCAATATATAATGGAAACGTAGTAAACACATTCACCAACATGAAAGGAGCACGAAATGGAAATCATCAACAGCAGCAAGGAACTCACCAAAGCAGAACGGTACTACCTGACAAAAGCACAGAACATTAAGAAGATGTCATTGGTGAAGAATCAGAGAATCGACCTGGCAACATGGTGCCTGTACGAGGACACAAACATGGACGGAGAAGTGCAGACGATCTTTTCCTGCCAGACTCCGGAGGGAGAGACATATGCAACGAACAGTCCTTCTTTTGTCCGGTGCTTCAATGACATCCTGGAGTGCTTTGATGCAGGAGACATTAAGGCGCTGAGGATCGAGCCCGGTACCAGCAAGGCCGGAAGGGAATTTCTGACCTGTGTTTATGCAGAGTAACAAACGGCAGTCAGCAATCGCATACATGTTCATGACTTGGCAGGGGAGGGTGCACCTCCCCTGTTTTAATAGGAGGGAATAATGCAATTATATGACAGTAATGGATATGTGAACATACCCGGAATATTGGAGCATCCGGCTGTATTTATATTTGTTTACGGAGGGCGCGGCACCGGCAAGACATACGGAGCACTGCAGCACTGTATCAAAAACAACGTGCCTTTTATGTATACCAGGCGGTTGCAGTCGCAGGCCGATGTGTTGCGCAAGGAAGCAATGCAGCCTTTTAATAAATTAAACCATGATAATGACTGGAGCATCCGGCCGTGGCCGGAAAACAGGTACGTGGCAGTGTTCAAGTCATCGGTGCAGAACGAGGATGGCAAGGACCTGCCGGACGGGCCCATGCTGGGTATGATGGCAGCCCTCTCGACCTTCGCGTCCATACGTTCTATTGATGCCTCCTGGATAAAATTATTTATACATGATGAGTTCATTCCGGAAAAAACAGAACGGCCCATAAAAGGAGAGGCAACGGCACTGTTTAATGCATACGAGACTTTGAACCGTAACCGGGAGCTGGAGGGACAGGATCCTATCAAGCTGCTCTGCCTGGCAAATGCAAACGATCTTGCAAACCCGGTTTTTATGGAGCTGGGACTTGTGCGGACAGCTGAGAAAATGCGGAAGGATGGAAAAGACTATGTATACCTGCCCAAAAGGCGAATGCTCCTGATAGACCTGTTCAAGTCTGAAATATCCGAACAGAAAAGCCACACGGCACTGTATGAATTAACAAAAGGCACTGACTTTTATGGCATGGCAATAAAAAATGTATTTACAGGAGAGGAGCGCGGACGGATAGGCCATAAACCTATTAAGGAATACCGGCCAATAGTTAAAGTTGGAGAGATAACCATATACAGGCACAAGTCAAAACAGGAATACTATGTCACGATGCTGGAAGCGGGAAGCCCTCCCCGGTATGGATCCGGAGAGAAGGACCGGGAAAGGTTCCGGAGGGAGTACAGCTACCTGTGGCAGGAATACATGAAGAATCATATAGTTTTTGAGGAATATTTGACAGAAATATTATTTGACAGATATTTCAAATAATATACAATTTAATATATAGAGAAGGTGGTCAAGAGCAGCCCCTGAAGGGTGACCATGCGCCGGCTCAGCGCAGGAACCTTCTCTATTTTAATAGGGCCGGAAAGGAGGAGAACATGGAGCAGGTTTTTGAGCTTGTAGGGCAATATGCTTTTCCTATCGTTATGTGCCTTGTGATGGCCTGGTTCGTCAAATACCAATCTGACAACAACCGGGCAGACATGAACGAGCTGCAGAAACAGCACTGGGAAGAAATGGGGCAGGTAACTACCGCACTGAATAACAATACTCTGGCCCTTCAGCACCTCTCCGATCTACTGGCAGACAATGGCAGGGAAAAAGACATATAACGGCATAGACATTTCCAGGTGGAACGGTGCGTGTGATTTTTCTGCAGTAAAGGCCGCCGGTTTTGATTTTGTAATAATCAAGGCAGGCGGTTCAGACATGGGGTTCTACAAAGACAGTTACTATGAACATAACTATCAGGCCGCAAAAGCGGCGGGGCTCAATGTCGGAGCTTATTATTTTGTTGGTCCCCTCTTTTATGGTGAAGCGTCCGGCATCGCGGACGCGCAGCGTTTTATCCGGATGCTGGAGGGCAAGCAGTTTGAATATCCCGTGTTTGTGGATATTGAAACGACACAGCCCTCCAGGAGGCCGGAGGCAACAGCCGCGGCTGCTGCGTTCTGCAAAACGATGGAAAAGGCAGGGTATTTCTGCGGGATCTATGCCAGCGACCTCTCCGGGTTCCGGTCCCGCCTGGACCATGAAGCATTAAAGCCCTGGGCGCACTGGGTTGCGGACTACTCCGGAGACACGGACGAGTGCAAAGACTGGCAGATCCGGCAGTATAGCAGCAGGGGACAGCTCCCCGGAATCAGTAACTATGTGGACCTGGACATCTCCACAGTCAATTATCCGGCAATCATGAAAAAGAAACACTTAAACGGTTTTAATTAAAACACTTAAACGGTTTTTTAATTAAAACACTTAAACGGTTTTTTAATTAAATAGGAGGAAACCATGACCAACAACGACATTCTGACACTGGCAAAAGCAGGATTTACAGCCCAGCAGATCGCGGCTCTGGCGCAGCTCGATGCACCGGAGCAGGAACAGGCAAAAACTCCGGCACCGGCTCCGGCTCCCGCACCGGCTCCGGCACCAGCTCCGGCACCGGCTCCCGCACCGGCTCCGGCAGGAGTTGAGCAGATACTGGCGGCAGTACAGGGACTCAATGCAAACGTGCAGGCGGCCCTCCTGCAGTCTTCACAGCAGCCCGGATCCGGAGCCCCGGAGACAGCGGAGCAGATCCTGGCAAGCATCATCAACCCACCAAAATTCGAAGGAGGAATTAAATAATGGCAGCTAACAGTCTTTCTTTCAACAATATCGCGCTGATCCTCAACGCGATCGTCTCACAGGCCACCGGCCAGGCGCAGCTCGTGCCGACTACCGGCGCGGACTTCATCACTGTCGCCCAGACCGGCCTGCTGGCAGGTTATGACAACCTTATGGGTGCTATCTCCCAGGTGCTCACCCGGACGCTGATCGCGAACCGGCCATATTACAGGAAGTTTCAGGGACTGGAAGCAGACAACCTGAGATGGGGCAACCATGTGCGCAAGATCAATTTTGCGGACCGTGGCTGGCAGGACTCCGGCCGTCTTCCTATTACGAACGGTGTGGCAGTCGATGACCAGAAGCCTATCCTTGATAATGTCCTGCAGACTAACTTTTATGGTCAGAACGATTACGAGATCCAGTACACCCTGTACAGCAACCAGCTGGATGTTGCATTCAGGGGCCCGGATGAGTTCCAGGCGTTTATCGCAGGCAAGCTGCAGAATATCGCGGACATGAGGGAGCAGAAGCACGAGGCACTGGCCAGGGCTACGATCGGCAACCTTATCACAGGCATCATCACGATCGGCAACACCAACCAGGTGATTCACCTGCTGACGGAATACAACCAGCTTACCCAGCTGGGTCTTACTGCAAACACGGTTATGCAGCCTGATAACTACCCGGCATTTATGAAGTGGGTCTACAGCCGTATTGCTGCAGTCTCCAGCATGCTGACAGAGAGAACGCAGATCTTCCATCAGAATGTGACCGGCAAGGAGATCAAGCGGCACACTCCTATGGAATATCAGAGAGTATACCTGTATGCCCCGGAGCGGTACGGCATCGAGGCCCGCGTCCTTGCGGATACGTACCATGACAACTATCTCCGGTTCGGTTATACGGAGACCGTCAACTTCTGGCAGGCAGTCGATACTCCGGACAGCATCAATATGACACCTGTTTATATGAAGGCAGACGGCACTCTCGACAGCCCTGCGCAGGCCGTTAATCAGGCTAATGTGTTCGGTGTGATCATGGACATGGAAGCGGCGGGCTATACAGTCGTGAACGAGCGCAGCACCAAAGCGGCTTACAACGGTGAGGGCGAGTACCAGAATTTCTGGTTCAAGTTTACGGACAGATACTGGAACGACTACACAGAGAACGCGATCGTTCTCCTGCTCGACTGATCCTTTCGGCCAACCGGGCAGCGCACTGCTGCCCGGTATTTTAATAGGAGGAGATCATGGCTTTTACAGTAGAGCTCTACACATTTTCTAAAAAGCTGAACAGCACAGCCCGCCCCTCCGGCTCCGGCAGCTCCTATAATTGTGTTCTTAAAGACGGATGCGGTATTATGTCCCCGGTTATTAAACTTGACCTGGGATTGACATTTTCACCGGACGGCTTTAATTATGCATATATCCCGGATTTTGGCCGATATTACTTTGTGAAAGAATGGTTTTTCCTTGACAGGCTCTGGTATTGCTACCTTGAGGAGGACACACTGGCCACCTGGAGGGACAACATCGGCGGCCAGTCGTTCTATATCCTGCGTGCCGCCTACGCCCATGACGGTGAAGTCACGGATGACATGTATCCGACTAAATCAAAGCCCACAATAACAAGGGCCGCACTCAATGACACATTGTGGTATGGCAACCTGAGTTCCGGCTATTTTGTAATATCAGTTATCTGCAAAGGAGCCGCGACCGGTGTTAAGTATTATGTGACAAACATTACAGGGCTGCAGGGCCTTAATAACGCTTTGATGAACTCTGCGTCATGGCTCCAGGTGCCTCAGGATATTACAGAGGGCGGTATTGATGAAAATTTGCTGCGTACTTTATTTAATCCATTCCAGTATATTTCATCTGTAAAGTGGTATCCGTTTAAGCCTCACACGGTCGCGGGCTCTTCCAGTTCGTCGATGAATTATGGCTGGTGGTCCATTAACCTGTCCTCCGGATCTGTGGAGACACTGGACACCAGCAGTTATGCCGGTACGCATTTAAGTTCATACTTTGCAATACCTAAGCATCCGCAGGCCGCCCTGAGGGGAAAATATCTGAACGCGGCACCGTTTACACGCTTTTCTGTGCAGATACAGCCGTTCGGCTATATAGTCGTAGATCCGGCACCATTTATAGATGAAACATTGATGCTGGTAGAAATTGATGTCGATACCACGACAGGGCGCGGTATTTTGAAAATACTCGCGGGCGGCACTGTGGTAGAAATGCGCGTTATTGATTTCGGTGTTGAGATGCCTATTAGTCAGATTGCGGTAGACAAACTGGCACAGGCTGAAACAGTCATAACAGGAGCTGCGGCGGTAGCAAGAGACACACTGATAACAGGCGCACAGGCAACCAATGTATCAAACCTTATTAACCCGGTAGCAGGAGCCCTGGAGACAGGAGCGAGTGCAGCACAAACAGCAATCACAGCCACGCACTCAATAGCGGACGGGATCCGGGCCAGTATTCCGCAGATGGAGACGAAAGGATCCAGAGGAAGCACCGCAGCGTTTGCAGAAACGGTTCTTCTTATTACAGAGCATTATTTGCTGGTAGACGAGGACCTCCTGAATAACGGCAGGCCGCTCTGCCAGATCCGGACCCCGGCCAGTCTGCAGGGTTATATGCTCGTGCGGGACGGGCATGTAGACATAGCAGGAAACGCGGGAGAAATTGCAGCAGTCAAGGCATATCTTGAAGCGGGGTTCTATTACGAATGAGCTGGCATAGTGCGTGGACAACTTCATATTGGCCGCTGGGCAATTACGACAGTGTAAACGTGCAGGACAATGCAACGGAAGTATACAACCAGCTGACGGGAGCCGGTTGGACACATAACGCCGCAGTGGCCTGCATCGGTAACCTGATCCATGAGAGTACCGGCATCAATCCGGGACAGTTCGAGGGTGGTAAAGGTTACTCCTGGCAATGGGGCTTTGGTATCGCCCAATGGACACCGGGGACTAAAGTTTCCAATTATATAGGAAGCCAGGCGCAGGGTGTAGTGGACAATGGCAGCAGACAGTTGGATTTTTTATTAAATACGCCCAGCCAGTGGAGCACTTATTACCTGAACCCGGACGGGACGAGTCACTACTACGGACTGTCGGGACTTCCTTATATCACAAGTATGGCCGCTTTTGCAGCCAGCACTGCACCGGTTGCGGACCTTGTGGCGGTCTACATGGTATGCTGGGAGAGGCCGAGCGCGGCCTATGCAGGATTAAGTACCAGGCAGCAGTATGCGGCCTATTATGACAATTTTTTCGGAGGCTCCCCGGCTCCGGGGACCTTTAGGATCCTGGTGTCTACGATAGGAAACGGGACAGCGTATGCAAGCCCGGCAACGGCTGCGCCCGGCGATACTATAACGCTGCACCAGAGTGCGGGAGATGGTGACAGTTTTATAGACTGGACTGTGTTATCAGGAGGCATCACTATTGTTAATAATCAGTTTGTGATGCCCTCTCAAAATGTGCAGATACGGGCAAACTTCACCGGTGAAGCACCCAGCCCATCAGAGCAGGTATACTATCCGATTTGGCTTTATTATCAGTGGGGCAGGCTGCGCCGGAAAATAACGAAAGGAGAAATATTTTAATGAGCGTTCTGGATTATGGAGGCGGTGCACCGTTTTATTATGATTATATAAACGCGGCTAACGGTATCGTCTCCCCTTCCACAGTGCATGTGAAAAACACTGCGCTGCAGATGTATTTCCAGCGTTACCTGCTGAAAAAGGCACTCTCTGTGTATGAATGGAAATTCCCGAAAACATGGGCAAAAAATTATTTCCTCTACGTGCTTTATACATGGGGCTTTGTTGCAGTAGTTAACACGGATAAATACGGGATCATTCCGCAGGCCGCAGCGTTAAAGGGCTATGATGTTATGTATCAGCCTACAAATGCACTGATAGCGAACCCGCTTTTGCGCGGGATCCTGGAGCCGCGTATCAATTCACAGTGCACTGTTATTAAACTTCAGCCGGATTATTCCGGAGTCATGGACAGGATAAACTTCTATGCGGACATGCTGGCACTGTCTGCCGAGGCGGCCGGTGTGAACCTTCTTAACAGTAAACTGGCCTATGTGTTCGCGGCCAGCGGAAAGACTGCTGCGGAAAGTTTCAAAAAACTTTATGATAATATCGCATCCGGACAGCCCTCGGCAGTGGTGGACAAAAGCCTGTTCAATGATGACGGGAGCCCTAACTGGCAGATATTCAACCAGAATATCAAACAGACATATATCGCCGGTGATGTCCTGGAGGATATGCGAAAGTGGGAAATGGCATTTGATACGGACTTTGGCATACCAAATGCGAACACGGAAAAGAAGGAAAGATTAACAACGGATGAGGTCAACATAAAAGCTGTGGAGGTTAAAACATGGGGAGAGCTGGCACTGGAGGAGCTCCGGGATGGCGTAGAACGGACCCGTGACATGTTCGGCTTTACTCCTGAGCAGCTGGATGTGGACTGGAGATTCAGAGAGGAGGCGGAAGATGGCACACGCAACACTCAGCCTGTTGGGACTATATAAATATGATAATACAGTGCTGGACGGCCTGCAGCTTCCCTCTGAGATGGAACCGGACCGCGAGACGATCAAGGACAATCTCCTGCTGGAGACGGCCGAGCTTGAGATCATCTACCCGGATCCGGATCTCATGAAAGCAGCCATCACAGCATGGAGCAGGAAGGAGCTGCACGTCTGGGAGGAATTATACGCGACAACACAGTACGAGTATAATCCTATATGGAACAAGGACGGCACATATAAAGAGATCCATACAGAGACGCGGGACCTTACGGAGACGCGGGACCTCCAGGAGTCGCGCAATCTCGCCGGATCTTCTTTGGAAGGTGTAACCGGCAACAGCAACACAAAGGACTATGTTTTTGGTTATAACAGCAGCCAGGCAGCACAGTCTGAGGAACACACGACAACGACCGGAGGCAGTGACAACATCACCACTACGAGCACCGGAACAGTTGACAATGACGGAACCGTAAAAGACCAGGGAACAATAAAACACGAGATAGAACACATAGAGCAGGGCAATATAGGTGTTACCTCTACGCAGTCGATGATCCGGGAGCAGAGAGAGGTTGTCATGCTTAATATGATGAATGTAATAATTGAGAGCTTCAGGCAGCGTTTCTGCCTGCTGGTCTACTAAGGAGGCGCGTATGATTTTTGAAAATTTCCCCTATAGTAATTTTCATGACATCAACCTGGACTGGATCCTAAAAACTTTCCGAGAGATGGAAAAGCAACTCGATGAGTTCGTATTTCTTAATACCATCAAGTATGCAGATCCGATCCAGTGGAACATCACAACACAGTATGCTAAAAATACCATTGTAATAGATCCGGCCACCGGAGACGCTTATATTTCAGTGCAGGCAGTCCCGGCAGGTGTTCCAATTACTAATAGTGAATACTGGTCTGTTATTTTTAATTACCAGGCAGTAATTAACACCATTAAAGAAAATATTGCAGTAGATGCTGGTAATTCTCCAACCACTCCAGTGGCATTAGATGAAAATGATCTGGTATGGTGGAACAATGACTTATATAAAGTCCTCTATGATATTGCGGCAGGTACCGCATTTATTGAAGGTGTGAACGTACGCCGCATGACAGTAGACGAAAAAATAGAGGACTTATATAATAAAACTGCACCATATCCAATCTATTATCCTTCCCAGGAACTGGCCGTTTTCAGCGGCAGCATTGGGACCGGTGAAATTGTGGAAGTCTCCGGCGATGTGCATTACTATAATGAAGACACGCAAACAATGACAATAGTACACAATGATTGAAAGGAGTAAATAATGGCTGATCTTAAGAAAATTAATCTGGATGGGCAGGACCTTGATATTTTTGACGCTACGGCACGTTCAACTGCAACCGGTGCCGCATCGACCGCACAGACAGCACTTACCAAAGTGCAGGAGATTGAGCATCTCTCACGTGTTGAGGTATCATATACTGCGGGCACTGGCACACTTACAATCACCACTGGCACACATGATAGTAACTAAAGGAGGACATTATGGCTAATTTCCTGTCTAAAGTGCGTATTGATGGGGTGGTGGCAAATATTAAGGATGCATCACTTACCTCCGCACTTAATACTGAAAGAACAAACCGCAAAAACGCAGATAATACACTGCAGCAGGCTATTGATGATGAAGAAACTGCACGGACCGCAGCAGATAATGCACTGCAGCAGGCTATTGATGATGAAGAAACTGCACGGACCGCAGCAGATGCACAGCTGGAGTCTGAGATCCAGAACGCAACCGGCAGCGTAGGAAATGCGCAGGGTGCCCTCCGTTTCCTATTCCGGATGTATGACTCTCTGGCACCGCAGGCAGGCTGCTATGTAGGTAATAATGCATTTGTGCTTGCAACGATCGACACATCCAGCGACTCCGCGAAATTCTACAGAATCGACCTCTCGACCGGAAGCATAACCGCGCAGAATACGATCGCGGGGGCAGGCCATGTAAATGGAATGTGTTATGCGCCGCAGACTGACACAGTATATTTTGCTGTTGGATGGCTCACCGGAGGAACGCCGCAGAACACAGTAATCGGAATCAACGCAACCACATTATCAGTGACAGGACGCTATACGTATGACGATTATGTCACAGGTATTGGATCCTATGGAAATGAGGTGTGGATATTCTCCAATTATACAAACATCGCAACAAAACTAAATGCTGATATGTCCGTGAGCAGCGATAACGTGGAGATCATCCAGGATCCTGATCTGATGGGCAGCGACTCGGTACGGCAGACGATCGCGGTTTATAAAAATTATATCGTGGAGATCTACTCTACACCGCAGGTGCTGGTATTCCACAGCATGACTGACGGCACAATATCCGGATATATCAACATTGCGGATATGACTAACGCGCTTTACTGGCTTGGTGAGATCGAGAACGTATCTTTTGACGGTGATGAGTTCTATATCAATACGGCTGCAGCTGGATACTCGCAGGGAAACATGGCCCTTATCTTCAGGGGCAATATGAAAACAAATGCGATCAGTAACCCGTTCGGACTGCAGACGATCAACAACCCTACAAAATTCTATAACATCTATGTAGATGCGGCAGCTCCGGCAGCTGGCCGGCCCCTGGGGACGCAGGCCTCGCCCTTCCGATATGTGCAGGAAGCTATTAACGCTATCATGTCGGAGCACGTCGGCAGTGTTATCATCCACCTTGTAAGCGCAGGCAATTATGGCAGTGCTAATGTTTCCGGTGTTGGTAAGTATGTGCAGATCACAGGCCCAGCAGGTGCAATTATCAACGAACTGACCGTTTCAGATGCCTATTTGGACATCAGAAACGTGCGTGTGAATTATATAGATGCGAGAAGAGCAACCCTGATTATAAACGGTGCAGAACTATGGAACATCAGTGGACAGAATAATGCAATCCAGGCAACATTCTCAAGGATCCATTTGCAGAGCGGAAGTATACAAACAGACTCGACGGATTATCCCCTTTATGCCAATCAAGGAACATTCGTAACTGCAAGTAATGGATTCACATTCAATGGTACCAAAAAGGTGTATGTAAACAATGGAGGTATTTATGCCCCTGCCAATGGAGATATAACCGGATGCGCAGGCAACAATGGTATTCTGTTCAATAAAAATGCATGATATGCAGCACTCTGTAAATCATATGGCATCAAGGAGCAGGGCAACCTGCTCCTTCTTTGTAAAAACTGTACCGAAATGGGGAGATTGTATACACGTATACAATGTGGGTATATGCTAATCTC
>Ga0256405_10008808_pt1 | contig 14186 bp, 9 predicted proteins | sample RumenRJG_02DNA_FD_189096 | JGI IMG/M metagenome (GOLD analysis project Ga0256405, IMG submission 189096) | Bovine rumen microbial communities from Lethbridge, Alberta, Canada - RJG_02 | ecosystem: Host-associated > Mammals > Digestive system > Stomach > Rumen | place: Canada: Alberta | collected...
CAAGGCCGTTCAGTATCACTTCCGCATCGTCATCATTACCGAGAGAAACCTTGAAGCGTGAACCGCTGTTGTCAGTCGGCACATATTCCGGCGTGTCCTTCTCAAGGTATTTGACCAGTGAATAGCTGATATAGCCGTTCGGCTTCTTGAGCGTGGTAAAGACCGTGTAGCCGTGTTTTTCATAGAACGGTCTTGCCATATAACTGGCGGTGCCGAGCGTCACGACCCGGCAGCCCTTCTCTCTTGCAATACGCTCGACCTCGTGAAGGATCATAGAACCGATTCCGTGATGGCGATAGCGTTCATCCACCCAAAGGTCGTCAAGCAGCACTCTCAACCAGTGGTATTCGTAAGCTGTGGCAACACATCCGCCAATGATCTCGCCGGTTTCGTTCTCGATTTTGAGCACGAATTCTTCTTCGTCCGCATCCACTTCACGCGGCACGATCTCATTTATCTTTTCGCCAATATATTCGACTTCTTCTTTTGTCAAGTCCTCGATCCTGTATTCCATTTGCTTACCTCCGCAAATCCCGATCTGCCGGGCTCATTTTAAGCGCTGTGGACAGTCGGCATTCTTCCGGCACATACGGCATTGAAAAGTCTTTCTTTTGCGGCATACCATCTCCGGGATCCATTGTCCCGGCCGTGAAGTCACGCGATGGGGGAGGTGCTGTTTATTCCGCCGCCTCGAAGATCTTGTCGCAGAGACGGGCAAATTCCAGGGTCATGGCGTGGGAGCAGACCGGGCTTTCCGTCAGGCCTTCCCGGATGCATCGGACAGCCTCCCCGATCTCATAGGTGAAGCCGTTTTCGGTTTTGTTGTCGATGAAATGCTCCGTCAGGCGGCCCCTCTGCCAGAGGTATGCCTCGTTCCCCACGTGGGAATGGGGAAGGACGATGCGGCCCTCGGTGCCCTCGATGATGAGGCGTTCGTCGGGAGAGCAGGCCACGGTGGACCGGCAGATCCCGATGGCGCCGCCCTCGAACCGGAGCAGGACCGCGTCCGTGGCGTCCACGCCGGTCTCCATCTTCGCCGCCTCCACGGAGGTACGGACGACGGGCCGGTCCATCACCCAGGTCAGCACGTCATAGGCGTAGACCGTGATGTCCAGCGCCGCGCCGCCGCCCAGCTTCGGGTTGTTGATGCGGTTCTCCGGATCGGAGGAGGCGCGGAAGCCGATGGACATCTCCCCGAAGACCGGCTTTCCGATCAGGCCCTCCGCCAGCCACTGCCGGGCCTTCATGACGGGGGGCAGGAACCGGGACCACATGGCCTCCATGGCGAAGATCCCCTTTTCCTCCGCCCGACGGAAGAAGGTCTCGGCCTCCCGGCTGTTCTGGAACATGGATTTTTCGCAGAGAACGGGGGTGTCGTAGTCCAGGCAGAGCATGCAGAGGGTGAAATGGGCGTCGTGGGTGACGGCGATGTAGACGCAGTCGGGACGCTCCCGCCGCAGCATCTCCTCGTAGCTGTCGTAGGCGGCGGGCAGATTGTGACGGGCGGCGAAGCTCTCGGCTCTCTCCATGGATTTGGAGGAAATGGCGCAGACCTCGCAGTCCGGGATCAGGCGCACGGCATCGCAGAATTTGTTGGCGATGCCGCCGGCTCCCATTACGGCGAAACGGAACGGTTTCATGGCGCGGCTCCTTCTTCTGTAAATCGTTGTCAGGTAAATTATACCGTCCGGCGGAGCCTTTGTCAACGGCGGGTGCAAAAAAAGAAAAAGCGTCTTTTTCAGACGGGGGAATTTTGTGAAAAAAATACGTTGCGCATCCGCCGGGGTGTGTGCTATAATAGGAAAAACTCAAATCCGGAGGTCAGTTATGCCCCAGACTAACGTTCGTCCCGAAACCATGCAGCGCATCACCACGCCCGAGCTCGCCGAAGCCTTCATCGCGGAACAGATCGCGGAGCTTCGCGCCCAGATCGGGGACAACAAGGTTCTCCTCGCCCTGTCCGGCGGCGTGGATTCGTCCGTTGTGGCGGCCCTTCTCATCAAGGCCGTAGGGAAGCAGCTCACCTGCGTGCACGTGAATCACGGTCTCATGCGCAAGGGCGAGAGCGAGCAGGTCATCGACGTGTTCCGGAACCAGCTGGGCGCGAATCTGGTTTACGTGGACGCCACGGACCGGTTCCTCGACAAGCTGGCGGGCGTTTCCGATCCCGAGACCAAGCGCAAGATCATCGGCGCGGAGTTCATCGACGTGTTCGCGGAAGAGGCGGACAAGCTGGAGGGCGTGAAGTTCCTGGGGCAGGGCACGATCTACCCCGACATCCTGGAGTCCAAGGACGGCGTGAAGGCCCATCACAACGTGGGCGGCCTGCCGGAGAAGTACGATTTCGAGCTGGTGGAGCCCGTGAAGCTGCTCTTCAAGGACGAGGTCCGCGTGGTGGGCAAGGCGCTGGGTCTGCCGGACAGCATGGTGTACCGTCAGCCGTTCCCGGGTCCGGGTCTGGGCGTGCGGTGCCTGGGTGCCATCACCCGCGATCGTCTGGCCGCTCTGCGCGAGGCGGACGCCGTGGTGCGCGAGGAGATCGAAAAGGCTGTGGCGGAAGGAAAGGCCGCTCCCATCTGGCAGTACTTCGCGGTGGTGCCGGACATGAGAGCCACGGGTGTGGAGAACGGAAAGCGCCGCTTCGACTGGCCGGTCATCATCCGCGCGGTGAACACGGTGGACGCCATGAGCGCGACGGTCCCCGCGCTGGACTTCGCCGTGCTGAACGCCATCACGAGCCGCATTCTCGCCGAGGTCCCCGGCGTGTGCAGAGTGCTGTACGACCTCACCCCGAAGCCGGTGGGGACGATTGAGTTCGAATAATAAATTTTGTGCATCCCATCCCGCAAAGTCTTTGATTTGCAAGGCTTTGCGGGATTTCTTCATTCCCGTTTTCCAGCCTTATACCGCATCCCCCTCGTATTCCCCTCGCCAACGATCAGCCCGTCCTCCTTCAGCCTGCGGAGGATGATCCCAATCGTCGCTTCCGAAGCATCCAGCTCCTCAATGAGCTCCTTCCGTGTGACGCTTCCTTTCCTCCGGATGAACGCAAGGGCTTGCTTCTGCCGGGGTGTCAGCTTTCGCCCGATATCAGCGTCGGGTTTTTCTTCCGATAAGCCGGATAAGCCGGACACAGAGTCGGAGACGCGGCGGTAATTGACATTAGGCAGGGTAATCCTGAATGCGTTCCCTGTTACGGAGACCTCCGGTTTGACCGCTTCGTCCGCGTAGCTGTCGAAGATCTTCATCATCCCGGTGCCGTATGCCTCAATGAGGTGCAGGCGGTAGAACACGTTGGCCAGCCGCGGGTTCCGGCATTCGGACACGCCGAGCATCATGTCGTCCACGCTCAGGCCGGGAACCAGACCGCCGATGCTGACGATCTCCATCCGGTCGTCGAAAATACTCACGAGGATCGGGCCGCTCATGGCGTACTCCCGATGCACGACGGCATTGAGCAGGGCTTCGCGGATGGCGTCCTCCGGATAGTCGCGCCGGTCGATCCGGTCAAGGCCGGAGAACTCCGCACGGGTGCGGTTGTTCCGGTCGATGAAGTCATAAGCCTCCTCCAGCTGGGAGAGCAGGGAACCGGACAGCTCCCGCCGGTCGTGGAAGACTGCCTTCTTCGTCCCCTCGAACACCGCCAGCTTGACGGAATGGACGCACTGATCGGACAGCAGCAGCGCGAGATTGGTGTAGGTCCCGTCCTCCCCGATGAGGTGGAGACTGCGCTTCTGAGCGTTCCCGAAAGCGACGGCACGATGGCCGAAAAAGGCGGTCGCGGCTTCAAAGGTCAGCTGCTGATTGAGAGAGCGAGCGTCTTCGTACCGATTTCCACCCGTCTCCCGGATCATCTGCAGGATCGCGGTTTCCGACGCCGGAACCGTGGACGCGCCTTGCCGGACATACACCCCTTCCGGGCGGATGCCTTTGCTGCCAAGGTAATAGGGCCGCGCCGTTCCGCGCTGCACGGAGACGGTGACGACAGTCTTTCCTTCGATCTCCTCCGTTCCGATCTTCGTGAACAGGGTCACGTCCGGGCGGATGGAATCGCGGATGGTGTTTGTGACGCGGAGCATGGTTCCGTCCGGATCGTCCACGCCGCGGACTGTGCCGTCGTTTTCCACCCCGATATACAGCATCCCTCCGTCCGTGTTGGCAAAGGCCAGAACGGTGAGGCGGATATCCTCCACGAACTCCCGCTTGAACTCGACGCTCGTTCCTCCGATCATGACGATCCCTCCCGACTATGCTTGATTATGCTGATTTACTATGATTATTATAATCATAATCGCGAGCATTGTCAAGAGGGGTGAGAAAAGAATCCGGGAAATGATTCGGGGGGAATCATCAGGGCGGGTGCAGCCAGGGTTCGTAATTAAGCATTAAGCCACGAAAGACAAAATACATGAAACCCGGATTCTGAAAAATCAGCGGATATCGGGATGATACACGGCCATTGATAAAGGGATATGCAACGACCGGATCCCGTGCTCGGATAAATCATATTTCTGCAAAAAAGGTATCGAATGACCCCGAACAGCATAAGCGGCAGGCGTTCTGCGGAGTACCTGCCGTTTTGCGTTACCGGCCCGGGGTTCCGCCGAGCATCGCCACAAACCCTTACTGTTGGTATGGAAAATTTAATCCGGTTAATACGACCGGTCTGTTCACTTTCCCGCTTCGATGTGTTATAATCATCCGCAGAACCACAAAGGAGGCAGGCACATGGAGATGACGCTGGCGGAAAACATCCGCAGATTCCGCAAGGAACGGTCCCTGACGCAGGAGCAGCTTGCCGAGGCGCTGGGAGTGACGGCTGGCGCGGTAATACAAGTGGGAGGCGAAGCTGTCGGTCCCGGAGCTGGAGCTGATCCTTCAGATGGCGGATTTTTCGATACCTCCGTGGACGTACTGCTCGGTTATACAGTAAAGGACAACCGCCCGGAAGCGACGGTGAAGCGCTTGCGGGAATACCGGCGCCGGAAGGACCCGGACGGGCTTCCTGAGGCGGAAAAAGCGCTGGGGAAGTATCCGCACTCCTTCGGGATCGTCAGCGAGAGCGCTGCGCTGTACCGTGCGTTCGGCTTTGACAGCGGGGACAAGGCCCTGTTCCGCCGTGTGCTGGCGCTTCTGGAACGGTCCCTTCTGCTGCTGCCGCAGAGCGAGGATCCGCAGATCAGCGAGCAGACGATCTATAGCAATCCGCTCAAATACTCGCACAATCAAGGTGAACGTTGTTCTTTTCTCCTTTATCGAGGAGAAAAGAACCAAAAGAGGAACTCCTTTGAAGTCCTGAGTATTCCGACCTCTGCCGGGTTTCATCTTTGATGAAACCCAGTCGGCTCAGGGCGTTGCCCCGACACCCCACGAACTTTTTGGAAAAAGTTCGATCAAAAACTAATTGTTGGGCACAGTGCATCTAATTCTGAGTATTGCTAAAGTATAAGCCAATTCAACAACGAAGAGCTGACCGCTCTTTGGAAATCCGCCGCAGGGCAGGAGGACCGTCATGAATAAGAATGAAATCAAGGCACTGCGCCGCCCGTTCGTCAAAGAACTGTTCCGGGAGAACAAATTCAATCTGGCAATGACCGTGCTCGCGGCCCTGTTCGCCGCCGCGGCGGAGCTGGTGATCTCCTGGCTCATCAAGGAGGTCGCCGACCTGATCTCCGGGGAATGCCCCTGGGGCTTCGGCACGCTCCTCCTCATCGCGGGAGGCGCGTTTGCGCTGTTCGGACTGGGATGGCTTCTGGACCGGACCTTCCTCTCCGAGTTCCGGGCAAAGGCCATGAAGCAGTATCGGGAATACGTCTTTGACCGGCTGATGGAAAAGGGCATTCAGGCCTTCTCCGGCGAGAACAGCTCCCTCTATATCTCCGCGCTCTCGAGCGACGTGAACACCATCGAGCAGGACTTTATCGGACGCCTGCAGGAAACGATACAGGTCGGCGTCGCATTTGTCGGCGCGCTGGTCATGATGCTTTGGTGCAGTCCGCTTTTGACCCTGATCGCCGTCGGCTTCTCCCTGCTGCCGATCCTCGTCTCCGTGGTTCTCGGGAACAAGGCGGCGACGGCGGAAAAGAGCGTTTCCGACCAAAAGGAGCGCTACACCGGCATGCTGAAGGACGCGCTCACGGGCTTCTCCGTCATCAAGAGCTTCAAGGCGGAGAAGAGCATTGCCGGACTGCATGATCACACCAACGAGAACGTGGCGGAGGCCTCGAAAAAACGCACGAAGGTCAATGTGCTGGTCAGCTATTCCTCGGGCATCGCGGGAGCCGTTCTGCAGTTCGGCGTGTTCTTCGTGGCCGCCGCGCTGGCGCTCTCGGGCAGGGGCATCACGGCAGGTACCGCCATTGTGTTTGTTCAGCTGCTGAACTACGTGCTGGGGCCCATTCAGGCGTTCCCGACATTCTTCGCGGGCATGATGTCCGCCTATGGCCTGATTGACAAGCTGGCCGGGGCGCTCAGCAGAAATGTCCCCGACGAGGGCGAAGAGATCCCGCCGCGGCTTGACGGGGGGATCTCGGTCAGGGATCTGGAGTTTGCCTACGAGGAAGGAAAGCCCGTGCTGCGCGGCGTGGACATGGAGCTCGTCGCCGGGGGCTGCTACGCGCTGGTGGGCGGCTCCGGCAGCGGCAAATCGACGATTCTGAATCTGCTGATGGCGTCCTCGAAAAACTATCGGGGCGAGATCCTCTACGACGGACGCGAGCTCAGAACCGTATCCGCGGACTCGCTCTATGATCTTGTGTCCATGATTCAGCAGAACGTGTTCGTCTTCAACAGCACCATCCGCGACAACATCACCATGTTTTCCGAATTCCCGGAGGAGGAGATCGACCGCGCGGTGCGGCTGTCCGGGCTGAAAAAGCTCGTCGACGAAAAGGGCGCGGACTATCTCTGCGGTGAGAACGGCTCCGGTCTCTCCGGCGGCGAGCGGCAGCGGATCTCCATCGCCCGGGCGCTCCTTCGCAAGACCCCGGTGCTCTTCGTGGACGAGGCCACGGCGTCCCTGGATGCGGAGACCTCCTTTGAGGTGCTGGACGCCATTCTGAAGCTGGACGGCTACACCCGCGTCATCGTCACCCACGATCTGGACGAGAACATCCTGCGCCGGTGCACCGGTCTGTTCGCGCTGAAAAACGGCGTGGTTTCGGAACGGGGGACCTTTGACGATCTCATGGCGCAGAAGGGTTACTTCTATTCGCTGTTTACCGTCTCCCGGAGATGATCGTTTTTCCCCGATGACAAAACGATAACGGGACGGGCACCGTTTCCCGCACGAAATTCGTCAGGTCCCGCCCGGTGCGGATCATCCCGTAACCGCGCAGCAACCCGGATAACAAACCGCCCGCGTCAGCCTGTTCAAGACCGATGCGGGCGGTTTTCCGGCTTGGTTCGCTCACTTCAGCAGGGCGAGCTCTCCGAACTGCACGATGTCGTCGTTTTCGATGTGGATTTTGTAATACTGATACTGTCCCGTGACGTCGAGGGCGAACACGCTCCAGGTGTAGTTCTCCTTCGGCAGGAGACTGCGGCCCTTCTTCACGTTGGCCAGCACGTCCCAGGACTTCCCGTCCGCGGAGCCGTAGATCGTCCACTTCTCCGGATTGCGGGTCCAGTAGCTCTTGGTGTCGTTGGCCGTCATGAAGGCGTAGTGGGTGGGCGCGTCCGCCTCCTTCAGGGAGAAGGTGATGTCGGTCTCCCCGTAGCAGGACCAGCAGTATTTGGTGCCGGCCTCCCCGTCGAAGAGGTTCTCCACGCCCTCCCCGCCGAAGCCGTCCACCGTGGTCTTCACGTTCCTCACGCCCTTCGCCGTGATGTCCGTCAGGGATTCCAGCAGCTTCTTCGTCTCTTCGTTTGAGAAGCCCGCCTCGTCCGCGGAGCCGCCGCCGGAGGACAGCTTCATGGTCAGGAAGTTGTCCTTGTGGTAGGTCTCGTCCAGCCAGGCAATGCGCTGCTCGGCCCAGCTCGCCAGATACTCGTAGTGCTGGGTGTAGTTCTTCAGACGGCGGATGGCCTCGGTCTCCCGGTTCTGGGTGGTGCCGAAGATGGGCCAGCGGATGAAGTTGCGCTCGTAGGACCGGAGCTTCGACGAGCCCTCCTCCCGCACCGCGCCGGGGATGGTGTCCACATATTTGGGCTTGATCTCCTCCCACCGGGCCAGCACCAGCTCCCGGAACCAGGAGAGCTCCATGGGCCGGTAGCACCAGGGATTGCCGCCGCCGGAGCCGGACCGTGTCGCCGCGAAGAGCCCGTCGATGGTCTCCTCACCCTCGTTGGCGTTGCCCAGGGACAGGTCAAAGTCCCAGATGGGACCGATGAACAGCTTTCCGCCCTTTTCCTTGTACAGGTAGAAGCTGTCCCATCCGGTGTCGAGATTCTTCACGACCTCCTCGGCAAGATACGTGTCCACCATGGAGTCCACGTCGATGAGTTTTTCGATCTCCTCCCGGTTCCCGGTCTTCAGGGCGTCCAGGCATTCCGTCAGATATTCCGTGATGAACCGCTTCTGCTTCAGCCGGACGGACTGATCCTCCGACAGATCGCTGTGAATCTGATAGTTCTTGCCGCCCGTGGAGAACACGTCCCCGGAGGCGTAGGAGGACAGCTCCACCAGATAGCCGATGTCGGTCTCCGTCTCGTACCCGTCGCTGTCGATGCGCACCCGGGCCTTGGAATCCCGGATCTCCTCCGCCAGCAGGTACACGCCCCGGTATTCACCGTTGAGATAGACCTCCACGGACAGGGAGGCGGGGGAGAAGTCGATGCCCTCCAGCTGCCGCGCCAGCTCCAGGGCCACGTGGTTCCGCTGGAGGGACTGGTCGCAGACGTTGGCCAGAAGGACCCAGACCTTGTCCTTGCCGGTGCCCAGATCGAAGAGGTTCACCTTTTCGGGAAACTTCATCTTGTAGGACTTCTTCTCGTAGCCCCAGGAGTTGTTGCCGCGGCCCCGGATCTGCACCGTCTCCGACATGGCCCAGGCGTCGTCCGTCCCGCAGATCCGGAAGTCCGCCAGGATGTACTCCGTCTTGGACTGCACGTCCCGGCCGGTCACCGTGTCGACGGCGATGACGGGCATATCCAGCACGTCGTAGTCGAAGTAGGCCGTAAAGACCGTGTTCTCCTTCACGTTGTCGGGGGTGTCCTGCCGCACGGGATCGGTGCTTCCGTCGGACCAGCAGACGAACCGGTACCCGAGATTCGGAACGGCCTCCGCCCTGGTCATCCGGTCCGACACATCCTTCATGGTGGTTCCCGTGATCTTTCCGGCGGGCCCGTAGTTGACGGCATACGCCGCGCGGACCTTGCCGTCATCCGGGAAGGAGGGAGGCTCGCCGGGCTCCGCTCTGAGGATCAGCTCCGGAGTGACAGGAACCGGAGCGTCCGCGTCAGGCTGATTCTCCGCCTCCTCCGCGCCGTCCGGATCGGACGAGGGGACATCCTCCGCCGCGGGTGTGTCGGCGTTTTGGGTTGCGGCCGGAACGGTTTCGGCGGGCAGGGAAGGGGAGATCCTGCGGCAGGACAGAACGGCGGGTGCGGCCAGCAGAAGAGCCAGCAGAAGGGCGCTCAGCCTCCGGCCCTTGCGGATGGAGCACAGCGGATGGTGCATAGTATCTTTTTCCTTTTCACATATAATCGGAAGCCGGCCCTTTTCGGGAGAGCCGGCTTTCCTGGCGCGGGTATGGAGCTGAACTTTCTTCAATACTCGTCCGATTCGTCGTACAGGGCGTCGTCCACCTCTTCCAGAGAGAAGATGGTCTTCGGGCCGGGATCGCGCTTCACCCAGCGGCCGTCCGTGAAGTCCGGGATGGCGACGGGGGCGGATCCGGTGGCGATGGATTCCTCCGAGAGGATGCCGATGGCCATGAGGGTGGCGGAGTCGTAGGCGTCGATGGGCGTCTCGATCCCTCTGCGCACGGCGTTGAGGAAGGCCCGCATGACCAGCCAGTCCATGCCGCCGTGACCGCCCGTGAAGGCTCCGGCCCGGGATTTCTTCCAGAGAGGATGCTCGAACTCCTCCCAGTAATTCTCCATGGGCTCCCAGCTTTCTCCGGGGGAGCGCCCCTCGATGTGGATGGCGTGCAGGTCCTCCATCCAGAGACCGCAGGTGCCCTGGACCCGTCCGCCGCGGGAGTAGGGGCGGGGAGAGCTGGTGTCGTGGGTCAGCACGATGGTCTCGCCGTTGGCGGTGCGGATGGAGGTGGTGACGATGTCGCCCAGGCGGATGTCGGCGGAGGCCAGGGGATGGTCCGGTCCGAAGTGGTCCTTCACGTACTTCTGCAGGCCCCGGGATTTGGTGGCCATGGAGGTCAGGCTCAGGAGCCGGTTGCCCCGGTTGATGCTCAGGTAGGTCATGATGGGCCCCAGCTCGTGGGTGGGATACAGCTCGGCGTTGCGGTGCAGGTACTGCCAGGTGCGCTCGTGGTCCCGCTCCATGCCGTTGGAGATGCTGCGCAGGTCGTGCTGATAGCCGCCCTGGCAGTGGAGGACTTCCCCGAAGAGCCCCTTCTTGATCATGTTGAGGACGGTCATCTCCTCCCGGTTGTAGCAGCAGTTCTCCATCAGCATGCAGGGCACGCCGGTCTCCTCGCGGGTCCGCACCAGATCCCAGCACTGACGGATGGACTGGGCCGGTCCCACCTCGAACGCCGCGTATTTGCCCGCCTTCATGGCGGCGATGGCCAGAGGCGCGTGGTCGTTCCAGTAGGTGGTGATGAGGACCGCGTCCGCTCCGTCGTCCCGGTCGATGATCTCCCGGGCGTTTGTTGAGCCGTAGACTTCCCGGCCGTACTTCTCGGCGCACATCCTCCGGCCCTTTTCCATTCTGTCCTCGTGCTTGTCGCAGACGGCGGTGATCTCCACGTCGTCCATCTTGAGCAGCTCGCCCAGCCACCAGCTTCCGCGCCCGCCCAGTCCGATCACGCTCATTCTTACGTTTTTCGCTGCCATGTCCATGCCTCCCGGATGATGCGGCTCCCGGGACTGTTTTTCCGCGGGACGCCGTCTGTTTGGAATCGGTACGCCCCCATTATAGCAGAGACGGAGAGCCCTGTCAATGAATTCCTGACCCGGAAAGGGCGTCCGGAGGCTTTCTTTTTTCGCGGGAAAAGGGAACAAAACCCTCCTCCGCGGCGTCTAATGCACGGAATCGCTCCGGCGGGGTGCCGGAGATGAGGGAGGCGCTTGTATGCGGCGGCCGGCGGGAGTCCGATGGAAAACGCTTCTGACCGTCTGGACGGCGGTATGTCTGTCGGCGGTCCTTTTGTGCTGTCCGGCGGCGGCCGTCCGATCCGGGGAGTATTCTCCCTGGGCGCGGGAGGAGATCGCGGAAGCGGACCGGCTGGGGCTGATCCCGTCCGATCTGTCCGGCAGCGGGGAAGAGGGCATCACCCGGCGGGAGTTCACCGAGGCGGCCGTCTTCTTCCTGGCTGCGGAGTTCCGGGTGGACGTGAACACGGTCCTCAACCGCCGGTACGCGGACGATTCCGTTCCGGCCTCTCCCTTTATCGACACCGACGATCCGTTCGTGCGCGCCGCCCATTTCTTCGGCATCGTGGGAGGACGGGGAAACGGGATTTTCGACCCGGACGCCCTCATCACCCGGCAGGAGGCCGCGAGGATCCTTCTGAACGTCTATCTGGCCTACGCCGCCGATCCCTCCCTTCCCGAAACCGGAGACGTGTCCGGCCGGTACCGGGACGGGGAGAAAATCGCGGATTGGGCGCGCTCTCCCGTCTCCGTCATGGGGGAATGGGGCGTCATGCGGGGCGTGGATCGGGACCTGTTCTCCCCGGACACCGCCTATACGCGGGAGCAGTGCTTCGTCACCTTCCTCCGCCTGTGGAAGAACGCCCCCTGCGGCCGCTTCGTCCCGGATCAGGGCGGCGTGAGGAGCGTGCAGACCTTTGAGGAGGCCCTCGCCGGGATCCGGAGCGTCTACGGCTACAGCGAGAAAGCGTATGCCGAGGCCCGGGATTTCGCCCTGCTGCTGTATACCGCCCGGACCGGCCGTCCCGGAGCCGGATACTGCCGGATCGTGTGGCGGGACGGCGGATCCCGGGAGATTATCGGCGAACTGCCGGACGGCTTTCTGCAGAAGTTTTCCGAATGCGTCCCCGGCGGCTTCCGGTCCAGCGGCCGGTACGTGTACTTCGACTGGAGCGCAGGCGGGGACGGGGACCGGGTCCGCTGGTGGATCGATCCGGACGACGGGGAGGCGAAGAACGCGGAAACATCCGATTATCCGGCGGAGCTTCTCGCGGCGGGGCTTCTGTCGCGGACCGGGGAAAACCGCCGGATCTGCCCCCTCATGTACAAGCGGGCCGTCTACGCGGACCTGACCGACGCGGAGGAAAACGACCTCTGGTTCGCCGACAGCTCCGACCTCCTGCGGTTCGAGGCCGGGACCGGCTGGGTGCTGTGGTCCTTCGTGGGGGACGGATGGACGGGAGAGGAGATCCTCGAGGCCTTCGGCATGGGGGAGGGGATCCGCTCCGCCCTGGTCCGGTACCGCGGCGTGCGGCTGGAGGGAGGACGGACCGTTTCGGATCCCGCCGTCATGGAGACCCTGGACGAGGCGGTCCGGGGGAGCGACGTGCTGTCCCGCCTGACCTGGTCCGGTCAGCGCGGAGGACGGGAGGAGGACAGGAGCGAGGCGCTGGAGCTGACCCTGTCCGGGCGGTACGGACCGGTGCTGGAGCTGACTCTGTATCCCGGAGCGGATCTCTTGTCCCTGAGGAACGAGACCTATTTCTGCCTCGAGAAGGGATGGGGCCGGATTCTGGCGGACGCTCTGACCGGTACGGCCTCCGCCTCGGAGGAGGACTGACCGCGTGCCGGGACTGATCTGTCGGACCGGCGAATCGAAGACCGGACTGCTGTCATGAGGGCGGCGGTCCGGTTTTTTCCGTACCCGCCGGTTTCCGGGAACGGTTGACAGGGCCGGATTTGTGCGCTATAATACGGTTGAATCATTCTTTCTGACCGGAGGCAATCCATGAGTGACGAGCTGAAATCCCTCTCCTGCGTGAAGAGGTACCCGGGCAATCCCGTGCTGACGGCGGCCGACGTGCCGTACCGCTCCGATCTGGTGTTCAACGCCGGCGTGATCCCGTGGCGGGGTGGCTACGCCATGATCTTCCGCAACGACTACGGCGCGACGAAGGCGGAATGGGAGGCCGGGAAGCGGTTCGACGGCACCAACATCGGTCTGGCCTTCTCGGAGGACGGCATCCGCTGGACCGTGGAGGCGGAGCCGGTCTTCGATCTGTCCGGAGCGGACGGAGGCGAGATCGGACGGGCCTACGATCCGCGGCTGACGGAGATCGACGGGCAGATCTACATGTGCTTCGCCGTGGATACGAGGCACGGACTGCGGGGCGCCATTGCGAAGACCGACGACCTGCATCACTTCGAGATCCTGTCCATGACCGTGCCGGACAACCGGAACATCGTCCTGTTCCCGGAGAAGATCGGCGGGAAATTCGTGCGGCTGGAGCGTCCCATGCCCGTGTACAGCCGGGGCCGGGACCGGTTCGACATCTGGCTCAGCGACAGCCCGGACCTGGTGTACTGGGGCAATTCCCGGCTGGTCTCGGGCGTGGAGGACTATCCCTACGCCAACGACAAGATCGGCCCCGGCGCGCCGCCCGTGAAGACCGACCGCGGCTGGCTGGTGATCACCCACGCGGTGGATCTGGACCGGAGCCGGGGAAAGAACGGCTGGGAGGACAAATGGCAGAAGCGGTACTGCACCGGCGCCATGCTTTTGGATCTGGAGGATCCGTCGAAGGTCCTCGGCGTATGCAAAGAGCCTCTTCTGGCCCCGGAGACGGACTACGAGACGAAGGACGGGTTCCGCACCAACGCCATTTTCGCCACCGGAGCGGTCCCCATGCCGGACGGCACCCTGCGCATCTACTACGGCGCGGCCGACACCGTCATCGCCCTGGCGGAGGCAAAGATCGACGATCTGGTGGACGCCTGCCTGAGATAAGCGCAACGAAGTCGAACGCCGAAAACGGCTGCGAATGGCAAAGAGCTTACAAGCAATGTCTTATAGCAATACAACAAAATAGCCACGCACCTCTTGACAAGCGTGCTATAATATAGCCGAGGAAGACAAGGGGGAAACGAACATGCTGGATCAGGAAGCGAGAGAGTTGATTGTAAAGACC
>Ga0256405_10008809_pt1 | contig 14183 bp, 2 predicted proteins | sample RumenRJG_02DNA_FD_189096 | JGI IMG/M metagenome (GOLD analysis project Ga0256405, IMG submission 189096) | Bovine rumen microbial communities from Lethbridge, Alberta, Canada - RJG_02 | ecosystem: Host-associated > Mammals > Digestive system > Stomach > Rumen | place: Canada: Alberta | collected...
GCCCACTCCCCAATCCCCAATCCCCAATCCCCAATCCCCAATCCCCAATCCCCATTTTGAAATTTATCATAATAAAAAATAATTAACTTTAAATAAATTAATTTAATATTTAAGTGGCAAATTTTAATAAAATTAATTAATTAAAAATCAATATGGAACAAATTAATAGTAAGTTTGATTCTTAATTTTTTTTATTTTTTTCGAAATATAGACCGAATTAATTCAATTTTAGGGAGTTTGGATGAATGTCTCCGAAGAATAAGCCAAAATATATCCGAAAGCAGTACTTAAAAATTTTTTAATTTTTTTATAGACTTTTCTGCCCTTAAGGAAGAGATAAAAATTTTGAAAGAATTATTGAACAAATGCAGATTATTTGACCAAAAACCTGATAAAGATAATCAGGATAATTTTATACCTTTATCTCAAAGATTCAATGAAAATTTAGTTAAATTTTTTGATGCAAAAAAAGAAAGAGCTTTGGATGAACGAACTGAACCTGGCGCTATCGAATTCAAAAGCTTTATGATAGAAAGGTTTTTTTATGTGATGACTATGAAGAAAGACAACAAAGAAATCCAAAAAAAATTTTATGAATTAATGAGGAAATATTTAAGAAACGAGACTGAAGAAATTGGCCGAAATAAGTTTTTTTTAATTACTTCTCATCTTGATAAAATTTCTGAGCAATATTTGCGTCATTTGAATGAATTAATCAGTTGCCTTAATGAAAATATGAATCGAATAAAAGATGTTTGGGAAATTAATATAAATTCAAGACCTGAAAAAGCAAAAATAAGAAATTCCTTTGAAATTTTTAATTTATATACAAGCATAGTTACTCTATATTACAAAAATTTTTGTCAGAACAAAAATGAAAGGCCAGATTTTAATGGAATAGAAAATACTTATGTTTTGCAATTTAGACAACTAGAAGATTCGCTCATAAATAACATGAAAAAAGTAATTCTTTTTATGAAAACTGTTCAAAATGAGAAAATAGATAACAATTATAAAGGAATCGTCCTAGAAAAATTTTTGTTATTTCTCCATCAAATTTTTTTGCTTTTTTTAAGAATAAAAGCACATAAAGGTTTGCGAATAACAAAAGATGAAGCTGAAATAATGTGTGATAGTTGTCATTTCATGATAAAAAATGGGACAATGTATGGATTAATTGATGCCAGTTTAAGATTTTTTTGGGAATTGATAACTTTTACTAACTATAATCAAAACGAAGAAAACAATTATTTTTATACAGAATTATTTTATAATTGGAAAAAATATTTCGATTTCGAAGTGCATTTAAAAAATAAAAATCGCTCGGAGGGAAAAGTTAATATAGTACTTAATTATTTCATAAAATTTTATCACTTTTCCATTAAAGAAAACGGGAATAATATTTTATTATTTCAAAAATTGCATAAAGAAATTCAGGATGATAATTATAATATGGTAAAAAAATTAATAGAGAAATTGAATGATTTCGAAGTGAGCTTAGATAATAAAGTAAGTTTGATAAATTTGATATATATTTTTCTTAATCGAGAACAAGCTCAATTATCATTTGATGACTTATACTTCATTCTTAATCAAATGACTAATTTCTTTAGAATATTTTATTCCTTGAATCAAAAGGATGAATACATCGGCACTTTTTTAAAAGAAGAAAAACAGATCCAAAAAGAAAATTACCAAAAAGACATGTTAAAAATAAATTTAGAAAATAATGAGCAACATAATCTACTATATAAAAGGTATAATTTAAACAGCATATTTTATAACTTGACCAAAAGCAAATACGATAAATATATTTATATCAAAGATGTGAAACATTTATATGGTATTTTAAAACCTTTGCCTCCACAGCCAAACCAACAATATTATTCTTCATATGAAGTCATTCAAAAGTTAATTACACTTTTCAAAGATAAATTAAAGAATAATAGCAAAATAAGTTCGGATGAATATGGCAAAAGTATTAAAATAGATAAACTCTCGAGTTTATTATGCAAATTCTTTTTTTATTATTTTTATATTTATGAAAAATTAAAATCAAATCATCAAGCGCATGACCCACCCCAAGAACAAAATAAAATATTGGAATTATATATAGACGAATTTACGGAAGAGGAAGAAAATAATGAATTATTAGTACCAATTTTTACGAAATTAATGCCTTATATATTTGAATTGTATAAATATGGATTGAAAATATGCCCGGTGAAATCGTGCATTTCGGCTAGATTAGTTCATAATATATTTAAAACTATTAAAAAAGAAAAAAATAAAGAAAAAGTATTTTTGATTTATTTCGAGTTTTTCAGTCTTAAAATATTCGAAACTGGAAATCCTAAAGAAATTTTCAATCCTGAATTGAATAGTATTGCAAATAGCAATAGTCTAATATTAAATGAAAGCATTAACAATATAACTATATTAAAATCAATTTTTTTCAATTTGTTAGAATGCATATCGGATTTTAATCAGTTCAAAAATTTAATAATTCCTTTAATTATAGATATTTTGTATCTTTCAAAAAACTCGGAATATTATGGAAATTATATTTATATTCTAAGATGCTTTTTCAAATATTTGAAAACTGCCATAAGTCAATTTAATTCTAATATGCAACAAGATGATGCAAGGCAAAAAAAGAAAAAATTAAGTGATGAATTTAACATCGAAATAAATTATATTTTATATGCTATAATAAAGTATTTAGTAAATATAAAAGATAAAGCTCCATTTTTTAATGAAATGATTACTGAAATAATAATGATATTACCTGTAAAGCAAAGATTTTTAATAGAAATACCACATTTAATTTTTCCTTCATTAGTTGATAATTTAGTAAACGGAAGCGAAAATATTCAATTAAATCTTATGAACTTAGAAAATTGGATGGGTGTATATATTAAAAATGCAGAAAGTGTCGTGCCTTTTATTCAACAATATTTATCAAAGATAACAGATTTATTATCAGCTAATTTATTAAGTTCAGCAAATATTAATATATGTTTAGCTTCTCTTAAATGGCTTTCAAAATTAGGAGGCAAAGGTCGAAATTACTTTAAAGAAAAAAGAATTATATCAAAAACTTGCCCAATGCAAATATTAACAATGAAATTAAAAGAAAAGAAAGAAAATAGAAGTATGGATTTCATTTTAGATTATATCATTGATATAGATATCGATAATTGTATTAATTGGAGTAGTAAAACAATGCATAAGAAAAGTGCGACAGCCGCAGATAAGAAATTAATATTTAATTATGTTGAAATTTATAAAAATTGTTTATCTGCATTTTTCCATAAAAAAATCGATTATAATTATATTTTAGAAATAAAAAAAAATATAATTAATGGAAATAAAGACTTCAACGAAAAAGAATTTAACTCCGATTTTTCTTTTCGTCAAATGAACGAAAAAAATTCAAAAATTAAGATAAATAATTTTTTCCGTAAAAAAGAGCATTTCATTATCGGGAAAATAATAACCGGATATTTTTTAATAAATTCCTCATATATTCAAATACAAAATTTGCAAAAAGATGCGTTTTTTGCCGAAAATGATTTAATGGAATTTATCAGTAACTATTTCTTAATGATACTCTTAAGCAAAGAAAAAAATAATAAAAATATGCTTTTATTCGAACAAGATCCTATTTTATTTTTAGATGAAATTATCCAATTTTTATTCAGTTCTCACCCAACCATAATAAAAAACACTAATGTTCAATTGACCGAATATTCTTTAAAAATAATTAATAATATAATCGAATCAATAAACAAATTTTTCGACTATGATAATAACATAATAAAGAATCTCGAAATAGTTGATATAATATATATGAAATTTTTGAATTGTTGTTACATAAGTGAATCGCCCAAAATTGATTTGGGTCTTATGTTAATAAAAGTTTTATTACAAAAATTCGATAAATGTATTAATTTTAAATATCTCAAATATTTTTTCAAATGCATATCCAGTGTTACTTCCAATTATTCCAATATCGTTAACATCCAATTCAAAAAAGGCTGTAATAATTTAGTCGAAGTCATCGAATTATTAATTAATATATTTATAATAAACGACCCAAATTATGATTTACTTACAGAAAATATTTTCGATAACGAAAAAAATAATTTAATGATTGTAGAAGAAAATACCAATAATGATTTACAAAACACGAAAAATAATTTCTTGATGTTATTCGAATTTGCTAAATATTGCTTTGATGAAATCATCGAAAAAATCGATACTGATAATAATTATACAAGAAATGTCGGGGTTTATTTAATCGAAAAAATTATTGGAAAATTACCTAGAATGAAATATCTAATACCTTATTTAATGCAATTAGATATTAATAGCTTTAGTATCAAAGACTTCTTGAAATTTTTCAAAAAAGCAAAAAATCAAATGAATTATAGGACCTTATTGTATCATGCAAATTATAATACTATTAGTGAAGAAAATAATAGTAGAAATAGAATTGAAAATAAAGAATATATTTTGCCCAATTTTGAAAAAAAGAAAATATTCAAAAAATTAAATAATATATTTAATACTTTGACTAAAAAATTAGGATTGAGGGAAAATTCGTTTACTTATTTAATAACATGTTCTGATGCTTTAAATAATATTTTTTATATAAGTCCTAATTTAATCGAAGAATTTATTTTTTCAGATAATTCAGACAGTGGAAATAATAAGATAGAATTATATTTGGAAGTAATACAATCTTTGTATTTTAATATATTGATAAGTTATTATAGTTATTGCCAGATATCAATATATATCCATGATTTCACGGAAACTTTTAAATCAAGGCTTGTTTATTTATTCATGGAACAATCATTAGTCGAAAAAAATTTAGAACATGATTTTGAAATATATGATGATAATAGAAATAAAATAGTAATGAAAAATGAAGTTGAAAATGAATATATTAAATACATAGAAAATTATATAAATGAAAATTCTATATATAGAAATGAAGTAAATACTCGAGATCATATAGTTGCAGAAATATTTGAGAATTTAAATTTGAGAATTAATATGGTGATAAATTATATCAAATTATTAGATAATATGTTTACTAAATTCAAGAATTATTTCACTAAGGAAAAAAGAACAGAAAAAGAATTCGATATTTATACCTCAATAAAAAAGAGAGCATGTCAATTAATATTTTTACAAATACTAAATTTGCATACAGCCTCTATAATTAAACAAAGCTCGAAATTTTTGTGTGACATTTTCAAAGATGATACGAAATTAAAGGAAGAAATATTTAATAAAAATGATAAAAGAATATATGCTTTAATTGAGCTTATAACAATAAACAATATAAAAGAATCGAATTGCGCTATAATTCAAGATATGATAAGCAAATTACAAAAAGAGAATATGAATGCATTAATAATCATAGGTAAATCGATGGGCTTAAATGAATCAATGAAGCAAAATTTAATAAAATGCATAAATCATTTTGAGAATATTTCCAATAATGAATTCGAAAATAGTCAAATAGTTTTATTCTATGGATATATATCTATATTTTTATATGTTGATATTTCTAATGATGAAGAAACCCTTATTAAAATCTTCAATCAAATTTTAAAAAGATTTGAAGAAAAATTGACTTTTCCTTCTAAAAATTTATTAAATTTTACAAGGACTAAATATAAAGGAACTGTCATGAAATTTATTACGAAACATAGAAACGCTTTTAGTAAATTTGTAATAGGAAAATCAGAGGTAAAAACTAATAGCAGAAATATTGAAAATAAATGTATAATAGAATTAATTAAAACTATTTCTGAAGATGATAAAAATACTCTTATTTGTGAAACATTATTTAAAGAAATCACAAATGAATTCAAAAATAATATAATTAATAAAGACGAATATAATTATGAGCTTTTATTCAAGATTTACCAGCTTTTGAAAATATGTAAAATAATTTCTAAATTTTTAAGGATATATCTCAAATCGACTTCATTATTAAAAATAATAGATGAATATATTAAATCAATGGTAAAATATTGCGAAAATAATTTAGAATATTTCAAGAAAAATAGTATATGTCAAAAAATATTCAAAACTTGGATAAAACTTCATATTTTTTATATAGAGACTTTCCTTGATAAAAAACCGAGTTTAGATTCTTTATTTTTCTATAGATCAATGTCATATGTATCAGCCATATCTAAAAATAAAATCGATTTCATTTTAACTTACCAATTTAGCTTCACAGATGAAAGAAATTTCGAAAAAAATTATATATCGATAATGAATTCTTTTATGGCATTAGATTCGGAAACGAAAAAATATTTCGATTTATATGTCGAAAAGTTAATAATCCCATTAATGATTAATTATTATAAAAGTCGCAATTTTTTCTTATGTTATAATGTCTCATTAAATAAAGAAATGTTAGAAATCGAAAAAAAAGAAAAAGAAAATGAGAACGAAAATATTAATGATATAGAAGAGGAAAAAATCGATACTAAAATTACCTTTAATGAAGAATATTTAATATATACTTTATATAACATAACATCGAGATTAGTCAGAATAAAATTCAAGAAGGAAAAAAAAGAAGAAAATAAATATAAATTACTTTGCATTTTAATTATATTATATAAAGAATATTTATCCCGAAAAAAAATAAATAAAAATTACAGCGAAAAAATTAGAACAATTCATAATAATATAGAAAGCATGTTATACTATTCTCACTTCTATGATAAAAAGACTCAGGTTTTATTTTGGCGAATTTATTTATTCTTTGGAATTTGTTTATTCACGGAGCAAAATGATAAAGAAGAGAAAAAAAACCTCGAAATTATTTTTAATTTTAGTAAGAGCTTTAATGACGAATATGCGGAATTACAAAATTTAACATATGAATTATTTTTACCTTATAGTAAAAATGATGAATCATTATTTTGTCTTTTTAGACAACATGTTATGGAAAATCTCAATTATGGTATTTATTTTCTGAAAATAATTCAAAAATTCCCTACTATACTTAATTATTGCTCTGATAAAACAACCAAAGATTTATTAAGCAATATTTATGAAATGCTGGGACGTGTGAAAAATTTGGCAAATAATAAAAAAATATTTTTGCAAACAATTGGCCTATTTACTTTAAATATATCTAATATAAGAAATAATAGAAATAATACAAATGAAGAATCTGAAAAATATAAACATCATTTAGAAACAGCCAATTTCACCATTGCTTATAGATTTTATAGATATATTTTACAATTAATTAATCAAGAACCTGATGGTTTAGATACATTAAAAAAATTGTTGTATTATTTTAGAGAAATATGTAATAATCCTACTAAAAATAGTTTTAATTTCGAATTTAAATTTCAAGAATTTCCGAAATTAATACATGTTCATGTTCAAATGTTGAGAATTTGTTTTCTATATTTTGGATATGAATTTTTATATGCGAATAAAAAAAATGTTGAACATTGTTTCATTGTTGATAGATTAATGATTGATAGTAATGTTAATCATAGAATATTTAATGATTTTATGCTTATATTAAGATTATATTCGGATCAAGATACTTTATATAAATTAAACACGAAAGAAAAAATACATGATATTTATGTTATTGATTTCAAAAGAAATTTAATGAATCAATTTAAAGAACTAATTAAAGATAGGAATTTTATGAAAGATAAAATTACCAATTATGAAATAAATAATTGCTTTACTAATCCTAATAAAGTAAATGAATCTTATGAAAATATAGTAAAAAAAGTGCAAAAATATTTAATTGAAAAAAAATTATATCCGGAGGTAAACCCTAATGGGCAAAATAATAACAATATGAATAATCCTCAAATATTCATGAATCAAAATCAAATTCAGCAACAACAACAACAATTGCAAACATTATCTTCAACCGATGCTCAAAGTGAAAATAATAATAACAGAAATATCCAGCAAATAATGATGCAAAGAGCTCAAAATCCTCAACAAGTTCAAGCTCAAATTCAAATAAGCCTAGAAAAATGGATGGAATCATTCAATATTTATTATTTCAAAAATTTCATTTTTTACAGAAAATTCACCGAAGAATTTTATTCTCAAATTGATTCAATGATTGCATTAATAAGTAATAATATTAATTTCCAATTAATGAATAACTTAAATCAAATGAATATTGACATTAATGAATTAAGAACGGATTTAGAAAATAAGCGTAAATTAAGACAAGATAATAAAGATTTCGTAAACTATTGTACATTTTCTTATTTTGAAAACTTTTATTTCTTTACATTATTTTTCTTACAAGAATATCATAGTTTTCATAAGAAGAATTTTTATTATACTAATTCAATAGCGAAAGAAATAAAAGAATATTTCACATCTTCCCATAACTTTTTTTATAATTTGAGAAATTATGAAGATTTGAACAAGATAAAAGAAGAACAAATCGAATTAATCTTAAACGAAAGAGACAGGGAAAGAGAAAATGGTAATAAAAATCCGAAAAAATATACATTTTATATTTTATGCATTTATCCTGATATTATACTGAGCTCATTTCTTTTCTTTTTTAGATGTGATGAAATCATGGAAAAATATTACTCTGTCTTACTCGAATTATTTTTAAATACATATAGATATTTCCGCGATAAATTTTACGACCCACTTTTGGAATATTTAGTTAAAATAATAATGACAAATAAAATATTAAAAAATAAATTCGAAGAAAAAAATATTTTCATGCTTAAATTCCTCAAAAGTTACGATCAATTAAATGTATACAAAATTGTTCGCACTAGTGAAAATATAATAATCATTTTCAAAAATTATTTAGAAAGTTATTTAAATGAACCTCATACGAATAAAAAAGATATTAATATTTTGAAATCGTTAAGAATGATATTGTATATTATAGCAAAATTTGAATTGAAAAATAGAAAAGAAATATTCGAGTTAATAAAAAATTATATCGGGAAAAATATAATCGATGGATTAAAATGGATTTTTTCTTATGATGAAAACGAGGGAGATTATTATATCTATTTTGAAACAATACCATTAAGTATCGATTTCTTTTTATCCTTTTTTGACGAGGACACAAAGTTAATAATGAACGAAAATAATTTTTCTAAATTCAAAATTTTGCAAAAATTCACGGATGAAAATGATATAAATATGGAAATAGAAGAATCAATGGAAAATAATAATGAAATAGAAAATGAATCTGATATGGATAAATATGATAAAAATAGATTCATTAAAAAAATGGTCGATGGTTGCAATTTAATAACTAAAGATAAAAAAGTGTCGGATTTATTAGATCCTATAAGATCAATAATAACCTCGGAAAATTCATCTTATTATAAAATATTCGTAGTTATTTTTACACAAATATGGAAAATGCTTTCGATGTCAGAAAGAGAAATCTTAAATATGTATATAAATGAATTTTTTTATAAATATGCCGCGAAACAAAAAGATAGAACTAATTGCATTATGGCAATTAATTTATTATTGGGAGCTTTCAGCCAATGTAGTCCTATGATATATATTAAACCTTTAATTATTCAATCGTTAATACCATTCCAAAATTTCTGGAGTACTCATATTTTATATTTAGAAAATTTATTAATAAATGGTATTGATATTCCTAGTACTTACAATTCTTTAATTAGTATATTTAATTCTTTGAAAGAAGATGGACTTTGCAATGGATTAAAATATTATTTCTCTGATAATAATTTTTCTAAAGAAGGATATAGCGAATTACAAGCAGGTAATTATTTAAACGCGGAAAATATTTTCTATGAATGTTTCGAGAAATTAAATAAGGACATTCTTTCCAAAATAGATAACATTAATATCGAAGAATTTAATTTAGAAGATGAGAATTTAGAATTATTCAACGAATTATCCTCATGGGAGGAAGGTTTAATAGATTGTTACGAAAAAAACGATAATTGGTCAAATATAATAGAATTAGGCGAAAAAATGAACAACAACGATTTAAAATTAAAAGGTCTTTGGCATTACGGAAACGAGAAATGGCCAAGTTTAGACGATTTCGTTAAAGACATTCCGCAATATTTAAAACCGGAACGAATCGATAGAAATTTAGGAATCGAGCGAAATAATTTAAAAAATTCATACATAATTCAAATTAACGAAATATATTCGATCTTTAAAAAATTAATCGAAGATAATAATGATGATGCAAATATAAATAACAAATGTCAAACGACATGTATGAAATGCATTCAGAATATCTATCAAAACTTTAGCACTTTGCATCCTAAAAATTTGGAAATTATCGACTATTATTATTTCCTCATATTCCAATTAGCAGTCGAATCTTGGGAAAGCACTAATACTTTAAATGAAATAATTAAAAAATTGAGAGAAAATACCCAATTTAATTTTAAAGATAATTTACTATTATGGAGGGAACGTTTACCTCATTATTGCGAAGGATTCAGCGCTTTAAGAAATGTTTTAGAACCAAGAAATTATTTATTTAAATCACTGCAAGTTTTAGTAAATAATCGAGGAAATGAAAACGCGAGAATTTTACCTCATTATTCCGATAAAGTCTGGACTGATATGATCTATATGAAATATGCAAGAAAGCTTGGATTAATTGAGACATTTTATGAAAAAAAATCCTTATTCGAAGAAGAACATAAAAATATGATAAAAATATATCCGTATGAAATGTACTTGAAAGAAATGGAATATATTAAATTAATCAGAAATAACACATACAATTATGATTTAGGAATTAAAGTCTGTGATAATGCAATAGAGAAATTTAGATTTATATTAGATGACACCAATAAAGATTTTGTCGATTATATATGTAATAGTTTTAATCGACACAAAGCATATTTCTATTATAAAAAAGGTGGCATAATAGAAGCCCATAATTTATTCATTGATGCATCCGTATATAAAAATAAGCAAAGTACTGATTATCATTTATATAATGATTGGGGTGATATGTGTGAAGAAATAGCCAAATTGACAAAGGACAGTGAAGAATGCACTGAATGGTTTAATAATACAATTCATAATTATATTTATACAATAATATATAAATTAGACAAGGCTAAATTCATTATACCGAGAATGATTGATTTCATAAGGGAATTTAATAAAGAAAGTCTTAAAAATAAATTCGATAAAGATTTGGATGAAATACCTGTATGGATTTGGCTATTTTGGCTTCCGGTGTTATTCGAGAATTTCAATAATTATCAATACAAAGAAGAAAAAAACGATTTCTTCTTTTATATATTGAAAAAAGTCGCGAATAAATATGAACAAATGTTTTATTATCCTTATAAAGTCTATAATAAAATTATCCGAGAGAAAAATATGACAAATTCTGAATTTAGTATTAATCAAAAATATGACGAATTATTAAATATAATTTCATCCGAGAATAAATATTCGCATTTCATTGATAAAATTGATATAATAATTAACGAGCTTAAGAAAAAAGAAGAAAATAATAGAGAAAATTCATTAAATTCAATACTTACTTTAGGCGAAAATAACACGTTTAGAATGGATAATATAAATATCCTCAAAGAATTTTTCAAGAAAGTCGCGACATATTTAGGTAGTTTCCCTGATTTAAAATATTTCACGAATGATATCATTAATTTAATGGATAGTCCTGACGTAACTCGAAGTCAATTAAGGGAATTTGTTATAAAGAATAAATATTATATTCATAATTTGATAGTAACAGAAAATAAATACGAAAAATTATCCAAGCTTATTAATGAGAAATTATACAATACAGATTTTAGTAATATTGAAATCCCGGGATATTTCAGTAATAAAATGATCGAACCAAATGAACAAAATATTATCTACATATCAAAATTAGAAAGTGAATATTCATATAAATTAATCACGGATGCCAGAGCTAAAGTTTTAATTAGATGTAGTAATGATAAATTAATGAGTTTTATTTTGGAAAATCAAGATGCGGATAAAAATATCGATAAAAAGATATATATAATGCAATTATTATTTAATTATATTTTCGAGAAAAATTACGAAACATATAAACGAAAAGTGAAATTTTATGTTCCGATAAAATATTTCATAAGTTCGAAAATAAAAATAATCGAAGAAGATATTTATTATAAATATAACATGGATGAAATATACGAATATTGTTTACAAAAGCGAGGCTATTTCCCACATATAGCGTATCAAATATTCGAAGAAGAGGGTAAAAAAAATAATTTAGATTCGAATTATCTTTACTATAGTGAAAAAAATAACGAAAAATTATTTAAAAGAATGTGCAAAATATTACCCCAAGATTCATTTAAGAATTTCGTACATAAATTTATTTTAACCAGTGAAGATATATTATTATTCCGAAAACAATTTACTACTTCGTATTCAGTAAATAATTTGATGAATTTCATTATATTAGATAATACTATACTCAAAAATATCTCGTTTAATAAAGAAACGGGATTATGTGTATTTAATACTGATTTATCAATGTTCGCCGATAATGAATATAAAGAATTAATCCAACAAAAACAAGGAACTCCTCTCAGATTAACTAAAAATATTAATTACTTCTTAAATGTGACTTCTATTTATGGTATTATTCCTGGAGTTTTCAATTTCTCTTGTAAGGCTTTATTAAACAAACCAAAAATATTAAAAAGTATATTGAAAATCTGTCTGGATAATAATAGTGAAAGAATCGCGAATAACTATATGAATAAATTTAAATATGTTTTAAATATTTTAGATGATAAAGAATATTTCAATAATAAATCATTTGGAAATAATATGATCATTGAAAATATGGATGAAAATAATAATAAAAAAGAAGTAAAAGATGGAAATATGAAAAATATTTTTGAATTAATTGATAATTCTATGAGTGATGAAAAACTAATGAGGAAATCTATTGATTACGAAGCTTGGTTCTAATTATAATTTTAATTTTCTGATAATTAAAAATTATTTTATAAAATAATAAATATATTATATATTTAATATTATTATTGTTTATAAATAAAAATATTAAATAAAATAATTAATGAATTTTTTGGGGATTGGGGATTGGGGATTGGGGATTGGGGATTGGGGATTGGGCCCAATCCCCAATCCCCAAACCCCAATCCCCAATCCCCAATCCCCTTTTTATTTAATATAATAAAATCTAATATTGATAAATATTAAATATTTAAAATAAAATTATTTTAAATATTAACAAAATAAAAATGGGGAATTTGAATTGCTCGAATTGCAAAATGCGTGATGATATATTAGAGGAAATAAAAAGTGATTCTTCTTCCCAAAATGGTCACCAGAAAAATTTAGCCTCAAATGATTTTGGTGTAACGAATAATACCAAACCAAAAGAATTTCAGAATCCCTATATAGATTATTCTTTAGCACTTTTTCAACGTTTCAATTTAATACGCACAGAACCTTTAAAATTTTATTCGGAAAGTGACAAATATAATTTATCGAAAATAATCGAGGAATTGATTGATAAAAATGATAAAACATTAAAACTGACATGGTCGGCCAAAAAAGAAAAAATAATAAATAGTATAATGAGAGATAATAGAGTAAATGATATAAGAAAAAAATTGAATTTAATTAAGAGATATTTTTCCAAAGAATTTGATATTAAAATATATTATGCCAAGGGCAATTTTGCAAGAATTGATGACGCATTGTGGAATGTTCTTTTTGGCTTAAGAAATATCGGAGAAGAAAAATTAAGAAAATTTTTGACGGATAAAATTGATTATTGCGTTATATACTCGATAAATGAAGAAGATTTGAAATTTGATAATGATAATTTGGATGAAAAAGATACGAAAGATTTACAAAATAATAATGGGGCAATTATTTCTTTTTTTATTTTGTTTAATCATATATTCAATGCTGCTTAAATGCTGATTATTATTTTTTCTTCTATTTTTAATTATTTTTTTATTTAAAAATATTTATAAATTATCATTTCATAATAATTTTTTTATAAAATATATATATATATTATTAAATTTTGAATTTAAATGGGGATTGGGGATTGGGGATTGGGGATTGGGGATTGGGGATTGGGGATTGGGTCCAAGCCCCAATTCCCAATACCCAATCCC
>Ga0256405_10008810_pt1 | contig 14182 bp, 23 predicted proteins | sample RumenRJG_02DNA_FD_189096 | JGI IMG/M metagenome (GOLD analysis project Ga0256405, IMG submission 189096) | Bovine rumen microbial communities from Lethbridge, Alberta, Canada - RJG_02 | ecosystem: Host-associated > Mammals > Digestive system > Stomach > Rumen | place: Canada: Alberta...
GTATACCTTGGTTGTCCTATGATTCCATGCATCTTGAACTGCCCGACGTTCATATGTTTTTTACGCCGGTCGTCAACTGGGGAAAATACAAGGAAGAAAACAGCAGACTTGTCATGCCTGTTACTGTCCGTCTGAATCATGCGATTGCTGATGGTTATCTGGTGGCAAACGTATTTAGGCTCTTAGAACAGGAGATTGTGGGATTCGTAGAGCTTTAATCGACAAATTCCAGTTTGTAAATTTCCGAGATTAAGAAAACCATAAACGATGCATCTGCTTTGAGGATGGAAATAATGGCCAAAAAGAAACACTTAAGAGTATTGTTCATCGGCAACAGCCACACCTATTATCATGATCTGCCGGCGTGGGTTGCCCTTATGGCAAAAGAAGAGGGATACGAATGCGATGTGACGATGTTGGCTCATCCGGGCTGGTACCTGCATCAGCATGTTAAGGAGCCGGAAGTGCGCTTCAACATTAAGTATGGGCACTATGACTATGTAGTGCTGCAAGAGCATTCACATCCTTTTGACGATATTCCCGGATATATCGAAGCTGCAACAAAGATTGCAGAATGGGGTCGGAAAGCCGGAAGTAAGCCGGTAATATACGGGACATGGGCGAGGAAGACGGAGAAAAGTGCCCAGGAGACAATGAATTCGGTGAACCGCAAGTTAGCTGAAGGCCTGGATGCTCTCTATGCGGCAGTTGGCGAATCCTGGTGGTCTTACAAAGAGAGCTGGCCGGAGACGGAAATGTATGATGAAGACGGTTCGCATGCGTCTGAACGAGGGATTGAGTTTGCGGCGAAGATCATTTGGCGAACAATAGAGATGGACTGGAGCAGGAGCGGCTTCTAGAGACAGATGACGTCTGAGAAAGGAAACGGATATGGAATTCAAATCTGATAAAGCGAGGACATGGCTCGAAGACGATAACGGAAAGCAGATTGCCCTTCTGGATCACCCGGAAGTCAGGCCGGGCGTAGTGAATATTGTGCATACGGAAGTAGATCCTTCTTTAGGCGGACAGGGAATTGCGGGGAAGATCACTCAAGCTGTAGCAGAAGAACTGCGTGAAAAAGGATTAAAAGCAGAATTAACCTGTTCATATGCAATCCGATGGTTTGCGAAACACCCGGAATATGCTGACGTACTGGCAGATCCGGAGAAAGAAAAACAAAAGGCGGATATGCTGGCAGGCCCTGCGTGCGGGATCAAGAGATGATGTAAGTTTGCGTGATAAGTCCACGGCGAGTCAGGGGGCAGGTCCGCTGACTCACATTGAGAAATTGAGTTTGGGGTAATCAAGAATCATGAACCTCGCAATCACCAGAATCCGCTCTGGCGGGCAGTCCGGCGTTGATCGGGCTGCGCTGGATTTTGCCAGAAAACATAATATCGAGATTTGCGGATGGTGCCCAAAAGGCGGATGGGCAGAGGATTATCCTGAGGCGCCTGGTGTATTGGCACTGTACCCGGAACTGAAGGAGACGCCGGAGGCGGAGCCGTGGCAGCGGACGCTGTGGAATATGAGGGATGCGCAGGCAATCCTGACGATCATGCCGGAGGGCTCCGGAGAATCTAAGGGAACACAGCTCGGTGTGCAGGAAGGTATTGAATTGGGAAAGCCCATGTTCACGGCACGCGGAGTGGAAGATGCAGAGGAGATTGCCGCATGGCTGCGGTCGCTGGCATCAGGCGGTGAGTTCGAAACTGGCGCGGCGGATGTAATGAGTGGATCGGATGCAGTGTTTGGTATTGAGCTGTGCGTCGGCGGCCCTCGGGCCAGTGAGTGTCCAGAAGGCTATCAGGTGACGATGGAGATTCTTGAGAAGGTGTTGGTGTTAATGAGTCAGTGTCCCCCTGACTCACGATGGAAACAATGAGGCTGGAGCAATGAGAGTATACATCGACTTTGACGACGTGATTTGTGAAACAGCAAAGCACTTTTGTTGTATTGCAAAAGAATTGTTTGATATTGACTTGCCCTATCAGGAGGTTCAGTTCTTCAATCTGAAAAAGTCTTTTGATCTGGACGATGACCAGTATGAGGAATTGATGAAGGCCGGCCATCTTCCCCAGACTCTGTTGGCCTATGAAGAAACGCCGGGCGCTTCTGAAACCATCAACAAGTGGGTGGATGAAGGCCATGAGGTTTCCATTGTTACCGGGAGACCGTTCGATTCTTATGGCCCATCCAGAAGATGGCTGGATGAACACGGTCTGGAGCGCGTGCCTTTGTATTGTGTCGACAAATACGGGCGTGAACAATTCACTACGGACTTTTCGTTCAGCATGACTCTGGAACAGCTCTATGAAATGACTTTTGATTTCGCGATCGAGGATTCACCGGCAGCCTTTGAGCATGTTTTGCACTTTGATGGCTGCAAGGTGGCAATTTATGATCGTCCATGGAATGTAAAGGCGGAGCTTCCGAATGAGAATTTTGTGAGATGCAGGGACTGGAAAGAGATTGATGAAGTGTTCAGGTAAGGATGCACTTCCCATCCGTTGGTGTTTTGGCACAGCAGGAATACTCACCTGACAAAGCAGATCGCAAAGCAGGAGAAGTTCAGAATGCTATCCACACTGAACTGAAAGACCTTGTCAAAAACAGCGTAGAAGAGACTCTGAATGCCATGCTCGACGCTGAGGCTGACAGGCTGGTCAATGCTGAACGCTATGCCCGTGATTTTAAACTTCAATAGCCTTAAGAGAAGCGGGCTGGATTGGGGCAGAAGACACAATATGCAGATCCTGGAGAAAGTGATGAGAGTGGAACACAAGCTTGCTGCAGTAGATATAACGAGGCTCAGCAGCCATTATGAAGTTCGTACTTTGACAGATTCCGACGTGGGAATCGTGCTTGATCTGTGCCAAAAGAATACTTTGTTCTATGAATTCACCAAAGCCCGGACCACCAGGGAAGAAGTACAGAACGACATGACAATAACACCTCCGGGAATCGATCCGTCGGACAAGTATTTCGTTGGCTTCTTTGAGGGGGCGGACCTTGTTGCTGTCATGGACTTGATTGATGGTTATCCCGGAAAGGAAACCGCCTATATCGGATTGTTCATGATGAATCGGGAGTATCAGGGGAAACAGATTGGGTCAGCAATTGTCGGTGAAGTCGAGGACTATCTAAAGGCGATCGGGAAAACCGCGATCCGACTCGCCATAGATAAAGGGAATCCGCAGTCTACTCATTTCTGGAAGAAAAACGGTTTCAAAGTGATTACTGAGGCAGACGTAGACGGATGGACCAAACTTGTGGCTGAGAAATCATTGCTAAAGGATTAACATATGCCCAAATACATAGTATTCGACGTTGAGACGCCTAACAGATACAACAATCGAATGAGTGCCATCGGCATTTCCATAGTAGAGAATGGCAAAATAATCAACAGTTTCTTCTCCTATGTAAACCCAGAGCAGTCTTTTGACTGGTTCAATACGAAACTGACCGGAATCGATGCCAAAACAGTCGCCCACGCCCCTACATTCCCGGAGCTGTGGAAGAAGATAGAGCCTATATTGTCTTCCGGAGTGCTCGTCGCACACAATGCGTCATTTGACATGGGCGTTCTCAAGAAGTGCCTTAAAGATTACAACATTCCGTGGAAATCGACGGTCTCGTATTGCTGTACGGTCCAGATCGGGAGGAAGGTTCTTCCTGAAATCAGCCACAAGCTCAACAATGTATGCGATCATTACGGGATTTGTCTCGATCACCATCGGGCAGACAGCGATAGCAGCGCCGCTGCGAAGATACTGATCCGATACATTGAAAATGGAGCCGTCATCACGGATTACGTGAAGCAGTATATGCTGTAGTTATTATTGAAGATCCAGGCAGCGGCCCATCATATAATTGCCCCCTGCAATCGGCCCTTTGAGTCGATGTACACACTTTTGTCGTCAATGTAGATATCACAGGTGATCTTCCTGCTGTTGTTTCCATAGTGCGCAACGATCTCCGGAAGGTTGTCATTAACCGCATCAAAAGTAAGCCCCTGTTCATTGCACCATTTTGTGGCATCTGTAAGGGCTTTCCCGGCGCGGCATGTCCAGAGAATAAGCTTGTTGCCTGCCGCTTTCTCCTGTAGCAGGTAATCAATGAGCACTGTATTGGGCTCCCCCAGCTCAGGCCAGTTACTGTAGCAGAGCGTTCCGTCAAAATCAACAGCGATGATCTTATAATTAAAATCCATAATCATACCCCGGAATTAATACGTGTCAAAAACCAGAACATTCGTTCCGTGCACTATATATTACAACGTTCGAACGTATGTTTCAAGCGAACGAATTATTAATTTTTTGGCTGGTGTATTTCATGCGAATAAGTCAGAGGCGGCGAATCAAAATGAAAACCAAGAAAAGTGTTAGTACAGTTGTCACATTGCATTACTTCCGTTTGATTTACAGATCCATACTGTTTGTTTTGCTTGCGATTACATATGTCCGTTACAGGCTGTTCAGCGCAGCTACGGTAATTGAAAGCGCTGAGAAAATGCCTGCCATTATTTATTTTACGTGGGCGGTTTTTGTCGTAGAGATGATCACGCGCTTCTTTCCGTCGCAATATGAGAGTCATGGTTCTCAGAAGCAGTTTGCGCGCAACTACATGAAATCCGGCAGCACGGACATAGACATCTCTGACAATAATTCCACCGTGCTGGTCGCGCTGATCTGGATCGTTTTTAACGGGATTTTCGGGGCTTTGCACATGGTGGGGATTCTGGACGACGGGATCATGATCCTGCTGTGCAGCGCGTATTCCATCTGTGACATCATCTGCATTCTGTTCTTCTGTCCGTTCCAGACATGGTTCATGAAGAACAAGTGCTGCAGCACCTGCAGGATCTACAACTGGGATTACGCAATGATGTTCACGCCTCTGTTTTTTGTCAGAAAAACATATACGTGGAGTCTTTTGGCGCTGTCCGTTGCATTGCTGTTCCGCTGGGAAATCACATTCTACCTGCACCCGGAGCGGTTCTCAGAGAAAACGAATGACTATCTGCAGTGCAGGAACTGCTCGGAGAAGCTCTGCGCGCACAAGAAGCAGCTGAAATCGCTGTGGAAGCAGGTGGAGGAATATTCCTCCGAGCGGATCAGAAGGTTGAGGAAATAGGGGCGATAGTATGAATGATTTTTGGCGTGAGAGCCTGAGCTACTTCGGGCTTTACCGGAAGTTGTTTCAGGTTGAGAAGAAGTATACTCCTGTGAAGGTTTCATATAGTGATAACAAGGAGCAGTATTTCCTGTACTATGAGCCGGACCGGATAATCAGTGACAAGATTATCGTTTGGGTTCATGGAGGAGGCTGGAATGCGGGCAATCCTCAATATTTTGACTTTGTTGGGCAGTGTGTCTGCGGACAGGGATACCGCTTTGTTTCGCGTGTGCTGAAGATTTTGCCAGGAGGGCTGGGGAGCTGGGCAACGAATGCGAGCTCTACAGTGTGACGGACAAGAAGAATACGCATTCGTGGTATACGGCCGGTATGTTCCTGGAGACCAGAGAAGAGAACAAGGGGCTGGATAAGTTTTTCTCTTGGATAGAGGAGCGGTGAACCGAAGGGTGACCCTGTGATCGCCACCGCAACGGTGCGAACCGAAGGGTGACCCTGTGATTATTAGGAGGGGTAATGCAATACTCAAAGCATAAGATACGGAAAGCCTGCTTCTGTTTAGTGGCAGCGATCATGTTAACTGCTTGTGGTGCAAGTGGTGCTGCAGGAACGGCAGCGGCGGAAGCAGCGAAGGAAGACTACAGCTATGCGGAGTATCCTCTTGAGCGGAACGGGATTTCGCTGCATCTGGATTGTGTAAAGGTGGAGGATACTGACCCGGAGAAGAATATTTTGTTGATGCACGGGTCGACGTATTCCTCACATGAGTTTGATATTGATTATGAGGATTACAGTTTGGTGCGCCGGCTGGCGCGCGAAGGATATGCGGTCTGGCGGCTGGATGTCGCCGGGTACGGACAGTCGGAAGAAGTCGAGGACGGTCTGATGCCGGATACAGCTTATGCGGCGGAGGACATCCGGGCGGCGATGGAATTGATCGCGGGCGAAACCGGGCAGGATCGGATTGACCTGCTCGGGTGGAGCTGGGGAACTATGACCACCGGACTCTTTGCGGGTGAGTATCCGGAACACTTGGGAAAGCTGGTGCTGTATGCTCCTATTTTGACAGGGATCGGAGAGGGGGAGATTGCGGAGCCGTTCAATCATAATGATTGGGCCGGCGCGGCGGAGGACTTCCAGACGAGGGAGGATGGAAGCTTTGATCCGGAAATCACAGACCCTGTGCTCATTGAGATGTGGTGCTCCAGCTGCTGGCACTATGATGGGGACTCGAGCCCGAATGCGTGGAGGAAGGACGCGCTTGTCAGTGAGGACAATGTGCTGATCGATCTTGAGAAGATCACGGTGCCGACGCTGGTCATTTATGGCGACAAGGATCCCTATTTGAATTACGATGCCGTGAATACATCGCTGGAGCGGTTGCCCGAGGGATCTGAGCTGAAGGTGATTCCGGGCGGGTCGCACATTTTGATGTACGAAAAGGATTGCTATAATGAATTTCAGGATAGTGTGGTGGCATTTTTGACGGAGTGAGTTGGCGACAAATGACCTCTGGGGTAGTTTGTCCCCACTTGGGGAAAAGAGAGTGAGCCGGGGGACTGCAAGGTGATATGAAACAGATTATTACAGGGCAAATACTATTGATATTTTGCTGCATCGTCTATCTGGTTTGGTGGTACCGCGGATTTCGCCCCGGCGTGTATGTAAGCAGGGGCGGAGGAATAAACGGCATTCTTTTGCTGATCACGGCCGGACTCGGACTGGCCGGGGGTATGCTCAGCCTTCTTCCTATACCCACAGTAAGGGATTATTGGATCAGCCCGAGCAGCATTGCAGTAATTGGAGTTGTAGCTTACATTGTCCTTCTTCTCGTAACGGATTTTCTTTTCCATCGTATGGTGACAACGGAGCTGATCCTGATCGTCGGATGGACCATGCTGGAACTGGTTGTGGCAGGCAGACTCTATGCCGCCGGAGCGCTCGAGAATGGCAGTTTTTTGGCTGTCTGCATGGTGATCGCTGCCGCATTTCTGGTCAGTATTGTTCTCTATGTGGCATATTACCGGATGGAGGAGATGAAGGCCTTTTATGCTGCAATGGTTCCTCTGGTTACAGAAGCAGTCACAATGGGAGTTCTGGTTGGGATTGTAATTGCCGGCAAATAGTACAATTTGGTCAGGGAACTAAACAGAAACACTAAAAGGCAAATGAGTATGAATATTGCAGTAATGACATTCAGGCTGCGCGCCTCGTGGGTGCACAGCCTGAAAGAAAAGCGAATGATCGTGAAGAGCCTTATTGCAAAGCTGCAGAACCGATATCATGTTTCGGCGGCAGAGATTGAGGACCAGGATGTACATCAGATGATCGTGATTGGCGTTGCAGCGATTGTTCCACATAATGCGATGGCGGACAGCCTGATGGATGATATTTCCATGTTTGTGGAAGAAAATACGGATGCGGAGATCCTGGACGAGGAAAGGGAGATTCGCTGAAAGAGAGATAGCGTGAGAATAAGGATACTTGGTGCTGAAGAAACAGATTTGCTGAAGGATTTCCTGTATGAGGCGATCTTCATACTCGGGGGAAGGGTATCGGAACCTTGCTGATGAGGGATATTTTGGTACTGCTCGGAGAAAAGGGTTACAGCCGGGCGTCGTTGGCGGTGCAAAAGGCCAATTATGCTGTCCGGATGTATGAGAAGGCCGGATTTAAGACAGTGGGCGAGAATGAACAGGAATACATAATGGTGTGCGATTTGTGTGACTGTAAGGAAGACTAGCGGGGTGTGCGAGCATGGCATCGAGCAAAGAATATCTGGATTTCATAATGGATCAGTTCTCCGGGCTGGATGAGGTTTCCCATCGGGCGATGATGGGGGAATATATCATTTATTATCGGGGGAAGATTGTCGGCGGCATTTACGATGACCGCTTTCTGGTGAAGCCCACTAAATCTGCGAAAGTGATGATGCCGGAGGCTGATTTGGAGGTTCCGTATGAGGGGGCAAAGGAAATGCTCCTGGTAGATAATGTTGAAAACAGGGATTTTCTTCGAGACTTGTTGGAAGCGATGTACGATGAACTTCCAGCTGCGAAAAAGAAGAAATGAGGCGCGACCGAAGGGAAGGTGCGACCGAAGGGTAACCCTGTGATCACAACGTGGTGTGCAGTTGTGGAGATGACAAATGACCTCTGGGGTAGTTTGTCCCCACCTGGGGAACAGGTGACCTCTGGGGTGGTTTGTCGCTTCCGTGTTTGTGAGGACGCATTATGCAAGAAATACTTAATGATGCTTTTTATGAGCTGGCGAAACAATATAGCCCGAATAGCGAATTTCATTTAGTCGGTGAAGTGGACTATCATCTTTTGCATGATGACAGGGCTTATGAAGGACTAAAATCCCATAAAGCTGCATTGGTTCTTGTTTTTGACCGACTGGTGGATGAAAGCATAAAAGACCTGGAAAGTGTAAGAGAAAGGTTGGGAGACGACATTGCAGATCAGTTGTCTCCAACAGCCTATGATATCGATAAGGCGAAGCCAACACCGCTGACGCCTCAGGCGTTTTTCTATTGCCCGAATATTGTAAAGATCGATTATTATGGCAACGTCAGTTATGATGCCGAATGGACGCCGAATGATGATAACTGTGGGACTACGGTTCCTTATTGGTATGCGCTGCTGGAACCCATACATGGCGATAGAAACAAGCCTGAGGATTTCAAAATAGTGAATAAGGAGCTGTTTCCAAACGGCACGGAAGCACTTGACATCTATGAGTGGACAACTGACTGGTCAGATTTCTTTGACGACGGGCATGAATGGTATGGGGCATGCTGCTGGAGCGTCTATGATAAGACCATGAACAGATATGTAGTAATGCTCGTATCGGCAACAGACTAAGAAAACTGGATTTGCAGAGATGCCATTGGCAAGAGAGGTACGCCATGATACTTGAAACGAAAAGATTGATCCTCCGACCGTGGGAAGAGAGCGATGCGGAAAATTTGTTTAAGTATGCAAGTCATCCTGATGTGGGACCAATCGCAGGATGGGCGGTTCATACAAGTGTAGAGAACAGCCGTGAAATAATCCGGAGTGTTCTTTCAGCACCGGAAACCTATGCTGTAGTATTAAAAGAATCAGGCCAGCCTGTTGGCAGCATTGGACTTATGCTTGGGAAAGCCAGCAATATTGGCCTTCCTGATTCAGAAGGTGAAATCGGCTACTGGATCGGAGTTCCGTATTGGGGACGAGGGCTGATACCGGAAGCAGTCAGGGAATTGATGCGCTACGGTTTTGAAAACCTGAAACTTAATAAAATATGGTGTGGTTACTTTGATGGGAATGAAAAGTCAAAGCGTGTTCAGGAGAAGTGCGGTTTTCATTATCATCATACGGCCTATAATGTGCCCTGTGCCATAGAGGGCGTTCTCCGAACGGAACACATAACATGCCTTTCCAAAGAGGAATGGCAATCAGTCAGATAACTTCCAGTATGTTCATTTGAGGCGAGGACATGAAGATAGAGTGGATAGACGAATTCAGTATCTCTGTAAAAAATGCCGATAAAGAAGTGACCATCTCCGCGAATCGGGAGGGTCTGCTCTCTCTTGCCCGCCATTTTCAGGCATTGGCGGAAGGAGCGCCGGGAGATCATATTCACTATGATGAATACAATTCTCTTGAAGGGGGATCGTCGGCGCTGATTATCGAAAGAGTGGAGTAAGCCGGTATGGCAAACAAATGACCTCTGGGGTGGTTTGTGGACATGTGGGGACAAACTACCCCAGAGGTCCCAGTTAGAAGGAGGACTATTCAATGCCAAGAAAGAGTATATTTGACATGCCGTTTTCTGCGGTTTATGCAGCTCTCGTCAATAAAGCGGAGAAAAAAGGAAGAACAAGAGCCGAAGTAGATGAGATCACGTGCTGGCTTACGGGATATTCTGACCTGAATGAATTGGATGGAAAATCGTATGGTGAGTTTATTGCAGAGGCACCAGCGTGGAATGCGCGTGCCGAGTTAATTACCGGAAAGATCTGCGGAGTTCAGGTGGAGACAATCGAAGATCCAATGATGAAGAAGGTGCGGCAGCTTGACAAGCTGGTTGATGAGCTGGCAAAAGGAAAGACTATGGAAAAGATAAAGAGATGACGGGAGAAAGGACTGATTCAAGATGCAGATATTCGGCACAAAGAAGAGCAGTGATACGAGGAAAGCAGAGCGTTTCTTCAAAGAACGGGGGATTAAGTTCCAGTTCGTAGATTTAAAGGTAAAAGCAATGAGTAAAAGTCAGAGGAACAGTGACTCAGCGGCGGCAGGGGAAGCCTGCGGCCGCTTTTTTTTGCGGCAAATCTCCGGATTTGTCCCTCCGACGCAACTTGAGCGAAATTACATTTAGTGGTATAATTGCAAGGTTGATCACATGAAAATAATTAAACGAAAGGGGATAATACATGAACTTTGATCATGTCAATCAAGAACTGTTTGCATTCCTGGATCATAGTCCAAATGCATTCTACGCAGTGCACAACATGTGCGCCCGCTTAGAGCAAGCAGGGATGACTCGGCTGTTCGAAGGGGCACCATGGAAACTGGAAGCCGGGCAAGGGTATTTTGTCACCAGAAACGATTCCGCGATCATCGCGTTTCGTATTCCGAAGGCTGACTACAAGGGATTCCAGATGATGGCCAGCCACTGCGATTCGCCGGTGTTCAAGATCAAGCCGAACGCAGAGATCACGATTGATAAACAGTACGTAAAACTGAATGTTGAGAGATACGGCGGAATGATCTGCGCGCCGTGGCTCGACAGACCGCTCTCCGTGGCCGGAAGAGTGATCGTCAGGACCGAGGAAGGAATTGAGACCAAGCTGATCAATATCGACCGCGACCTTATGATCATTCCCAACCTCGCGATCCACATGAACCGCCAGGTCAACGAGGGTCACAAATTCAATGCACAGGTGGACATGCTTCCGCTTTTCTGCGAAAAGGGCGAAGAGAAGGACGAGTTTGCGCAGATGATTGCCTCTGAAGCGGGCGTTACCGCTGAGGACATTCTGGACGCAGACCTGTATCTCTACAGCCGCACACCCGCGACGACTCTGGGCCTTCACAACGAGTTCATCGCCAGCGGCCGCCTGGACGATCTGCAGTGCGCATTTGCATCTCTCCAGGGATTCATCGAGGCCGAGCCCGTAGATTCTGTGGCGGTCCATTGCGTTTTTGACAACGAAGAAGTCGGCTCTGGGTCAAAACAGGGCGCAGCCGGCACCTTCCTCAGCGACACACTGCATCGCATCAACAGCGCGATGGGAAGGACGGAAGAGGAATATCTGATGAGCATAGCCTCCAGCTTCCTGGTATCTGCGGACAATGCACACGCCGTGCATCCCAATCATGCGGAGAAGACAGACCCGACCAACAGATCCTATATGAATCGGGGAATCGTCATTAAGTACAGCGCCAACCAGAAATACACGACGGACGCTGTTTCCGGGGCCATCATGCGCGCCATTTGCAAGCATGCTGGCGTACCTTGCCAGACTTTTGCAAACCGCTCGGATATGCTCGGCGGCTCGACCCTCGGCAACATCTCCCAGAGCCAGGTGGCGCTGAATACGGTTGACATCGGCCTTGCGCAGCTGGCCATGCACTCGCCTTATGAGACGGCCGGCGCAAAGGACACGGCGTATCTGATCGAGGCAGCCAGGGTCCTGTTCTCCTCCTCCATGGAAGGAAAGGGAGACGGAAACTATAAGCTTACGTTTTCATGAGTCTAATCATTTTACACAACATAAAGGAGCTTTTTTGATATGGAGTCAAAATATATTAAATGGTCAACCCTCGCGTTTATGGCATTTTCCACTGTGTGGGGGTTTGGCAATGTTTTGAATGGTTTCGTTTACTTTAATGGTATTCAGGTAATTTTCAGCTGGATCCTGATGTTCGCTCTCTACTTCGTGCCGTATGCGCTGATGGTCGGCGAGCTGGGATCCGCATTCAAGGAGTCCGGCGGCGGCGTCAGTTCTTGGATCTTAAAGACAACCGGGCCAAAACTCGCCTACTACGCAGGTTGGACCTACTGGGCCTGCCACATCACCTACATCGCGAGTAAGTCCTCCGGCGGTCTGAAGGCACTGAGTTGGGCCGTGTTCCGCAACGCGGAGACCTATGACACGTTTCCGACCATCGGCGTGCAGCTGGTGACGTTTGCGGTTCTGCTCATTTTCTGCTGGGTGGCGTGCCGCGGTCTCAATCCGCTCAAGAAGCTTGCGGCAATCGCCGGCACGAGCATGTTCGTGATGTCCATCCTCTACATCGTCATGATCTTCATGGCCCGCGCGATCAATCCCGGCGCCGACTATGTAACTCTGGACTTCAGCATGAAAAACCTGATCCCGCAGTTTAACGTCAAGTATTTTACTTCCCTCTCGATTCTTGTATTTGCGGTCGGTGGCTGTGAGAAGATTTCCCCTTACGTCAACAAAGTAGAGAATCCCAGCAAGGGATTCCCCAGGGCGATGATCACCCTTGCGATCATGGTTGTCGTATGCGCAATCCTTGGAACCATCGCAATGGGCATGATGTTTGACCCCGCTGTGATCAACAGCTCGGAAGAGAGCTTCAACTCTTATGTGTCCAACGGTTCCTACTGGGCATTCCAGAAGTTGGGGCAGTATTTTGGCATAGGAGATACGCTCCTGATCGTCTATGCGCTCTGCAATGCGATTGGGCAGCTGTCTACACTTGTCATTAGTATCGATGCGCCTCTGCGCATGCTCCTGGACAACGAGGAGTCCCAGCAGTTCATCCCTGCGGCTCTCCTCAAGAAGAATGACGCCGGCGCGTACGTGAACGGCATCAAGATGGTCGCCATCCTTTCGGGCTCCATCATCCTGATTCAGTCCTTCGTACCCGGTGCGGCCGCTGTGCTCAAGCAGCTCACCAAGTTGAATTCCGTTTGCATGCCCATGCGTTACCTGTGGGTGTTCACGGCTTACATCGCGCTGCGCAAGGCCGGAAACCGTTACAATCCGGAATACCGCTTTGTCCAGAACGATACACTTGCGCTGGTGGCGGGCGCGTGGTGCTTCTTTGTCACCGCGGCGTGCTGCCTGCTGGGCGTCTACGACACGGATCCTTTCACCATGTGCCTCAACATCATCACGCCTTGCGTGCTGACGGCGCTTGGCATCATTCTTCCGATCATTAAGAAGCGGGAGATGGCGTAAGAATTCAAAAAAAAAAATAAAAAATCCCCATTTCGCGGCAGAAAAGCTGTGAGGTGGGGATTTTGGTGTTTAGATGAATGACTTAATCATCGGTGGATGCGGCATGGGAATGGGTGATGTGAGGGATATATTTTGACAGATTAGCGATAATTGATGATGGCAAGGCCTGCCAGGCAGACGACCATGCCGATGACCTTGTTGAGCGTGATCACTTCGTGATAGACGAGGAAGCCTATGAACAGAAGGCCGACGGCCAGGAAAGAGCTCTGCACGATCTGCATGACGCTGATGGGCCAGCCGGCTTTGTAGGCGTAGATGGAGCCGACCTCCAGGCCGACGATCACGAGGCCGAGGACGATGGGGGCCCAGTTGACCTTGCTGAACTCGCCGAGGAAATTGCCGCCCCTGTTCAGGGCAAAGTACAGGATGATGCTCGCGACGATGCCGACCGAATAAGTCACAACCAGGGACGCGAACGGGTTCATGCTGCTGGGCACCGATTTGGCGCAAATCTGATACAGAATGTTGGATAAAACAAGCAAAGAAACGGGCCAGATATAAGAAAACATGATACCTCCATCGGGGAGCTGCGCTGTGGACAGGTCCCCTGATCTTCTAAGAATTGTTGGATTATGGAGGCCTATGGACCTCCGGGAAATCTTGGAAAGCGTATCATAGTGCAAGGATGAATGCAATGACGAATATTGGGGCAACTGGTCTTATGTCAAGATTTAGCGCAAATTAAAATGAGAAAATTCTCGCTGTGATAAGATACCTCATTTGGTGCCACGGCCTGCGATCAAAGTCAATGGCAAGGGCCCTGGCCGGCGCAGAGCGCCC
>Ga0256405_10008811_pt1 | contig 14181 bp, 7 predicted proteins | sample RumenRJG_02DNA_FD_189096 | JGI IMG/M metagenome (GOLD analysis project Ga0256405, IMG submission 189096) | Bovine rumen microbial communities from Lethbridge, Alberta, Canada - RJG_02 | ecosystem: Host-associated > Mammals > Digestive system > Stomach > Rumen | place: Canada: Alberta | collected...
TTAAGAGGGTGACTCCCTGCGGTGCAGGGAGATGTCAGCGAAGCTGACAGAGGGTGCCGGACCCGATTAGGGTCGCCTTGCAAGTGAAGGCGTTCCCTTAAAAAAATGGGGTTTATTGACAAGCTGAAAGCTCCCGAAAAAATCGGGAGCTTTCTTGCGTTATATCTGGCTTGACATAGAAGCAGCTGTATTGTGCTCGCCGTAGCCTTCGTTCTTAACGACTTCAACGTTTCTGTAGCACTCCATACCTGTACCGGCTGGGATGAGCTTACCGATGATAACGTTCTCCTTGAGTCCGAGGAGTCGGTCACTCTTACCTCTGATAGCAGCGTCTGTAAGAGCCTTTGTAGTCTCCTGGAATGAAGCTGCTGACATGAAGCTGTCTGAGTTCGATGAAGCCTTAGTGATACCCTGAAGAACAGGACTTGTCTTGACAAGCTGTACATCGTACTCGCCTGCATCGATACGAGCCTGAAGCTCTTCATTGATAGCGTCGATCTCCTTGCTGTCAACGAGAGTACCAGGGAGCAGATAGCTGCTGCCTGTTTCCTCTACCTTGATCTTGCGGAGCATCTGGCGAACGATAACTTCGATATGCTTATCGTTGATATCAACACCCTGTAAACGGTAAACCTTCTGAACTTCGTTGATGATGTAGTTCTGAACGGCCTGTGTACCGAGGATATTAAGGATATCAGCAGGATAGATGTTACCTTCTGTAAGACGAGTACCCTTTTCGATGTACTCACCCTCCTGAACTCTGATCTTGAGGTTATATGGGATCATATAGCTCTCAGATTCGCCTGTTTCGTCATTATTAACGATGATATTTCTTGTGGTCTTGACTTCTTCAATGTGGATCTTTCCGTTGATCCTTGAAAGGATAGCAGCACCCTTAGGACGTCTGCTCTCGAAAAGTTCCTCAACACGAGGAAGACCCTGTGTGATATCTTCAGCATCGGCAGAAGCAACACCACCGGTATGGAAGGTTCTCATGGTAAGCTGTGTACCCGGCTCACCGATAGACTGAGCAGCGATGATACCAACAGCTTCACCGACAGAAACCATATTGTTATTAGCAAGGTTAGCGCCGTAGCACTTAGCGCAGACACCTGTTCTTGACTTACAGGTGAGGACAGAACGGATCTTGATCCTTTCAACGCCTGCATCTGCGATCTTCTTAGCATCTGCATCTGTGATGAGCTTATTGCGTGAAACTATGAGCTCACCCGACTCATTGTGGAGATCCTCAGCAAGGAATCTTCCGACAAGACGCTCCTCAAACGGCTCAACGATCTCGTTGCCGTTTCTGATCTCGAATACCTCGATACCATCAGTAGTTCCGCAGTCGTCCTCACGAATGATAACGTCCTGAGAAACATCAACAAGACGACGTGTAAGGTAACCCGAGTCAGCGGTACGGAGAGCGGTATCAGCAAGACCCTTTCTCGCGCCTCGTGAAGCGATAAAGTACTCCAAGATGTTAAGACCTTCACGGTAGTTAGCTCTGATAGGGATCTCGATGACAGCACCCGAAGTATTAGCGATAAGTCCACGCATTCCTGCGAGCTGTCTGATCTGTGAGATAGAACCACGGGCACCTGAGTCAGCCATCATCCAGATAGGATTGTATCTGTCGAAGTTTGCCTTCAGTGCAGCGGTAACTCGGTCATTTGTCTCAGTCCAGAGAGCGATGATCTTCTTAGATTTTTCCTGCTCGGAGATATAACCGTACTCATACTCTGAAGTGATCTCAGCGACCTCAGCATCAGCCTCGGCGAGGATATCCTTCTTCTGAGGAGGTATAGTAGCATCACATACTGCAACAGTAAGAGCTGCTCTTGTAGAGTACTTATAGCCGAGAGCCTTGATACGGTCAAGAACCTCTGAAGTAGTAGTTGTACCGTGTATCTTTATGCAGCGCTCAATGATATCTGAGAGCTGCTTCTTGCCTACGAGGAAAGCGACCTCGAGGTCGAACTGTTTATCTGAGTTAGTTCTGTCAACGTAGCCGAGGTTCTGAGGGATATTCTCATTGAAGATAAGTCTTCCGACAGTAGCATCGATTATCTTTGATACCTTCTTATCTCCGATATCCTTAGTGATCTTTACCTTGATATTAGCGTGGAGTGAAACATCGTGCTCATGGTAAGCCATAAGAGCTTCATTCACATCGCGGAATACCTTGCCTTCACCCGGCTCACCGGGCTTATCCATGGTGAGGTAGTAAGAACCGAGTACCATATCCTGTGAAGGAACGGCAACAGGCTTACCGTCTGACGGTTTAAGGAGGTTATTTGCAGCGAGCATGAGGAATCTTGCCTCAGCCTGAGCCTCTGCGGACAGAGGGAGATGTACAGCCATCTGGTCGCCGTCGAAGTCAGCGTTGAACGCAGAACAAACGAGTGGGTGGAGCTTGATAGCACGACCCTCAACGAGGATAGGCTCGAATGCCTGGATACCCAGACGGTGAAGCGTGGGGGCACGGTTGAGCATTACAGGGTGATCCTTGATAACGTCTTCGAGAGCGTCCCAAACCTTATTGTCTGCACGGTCGATGAGCTTTCTTGCGCTCTTGATGTTAGCGATAGCCTTTTTGTCAACGAGTCTCTTGAGGACGAAAGGCTTGAAAAGCTCGAGAGCCATCTCCTTAGGGAGACCGCACTGATACATTTTCAGCTCAGGTCCTACGACGATAACCGAACGTCCTGAGTAGTCAACACGCTTACCGAGGAGGTTCTGACGGAAACGTCCCTGCTTACCTTTAAGCATATCGGAAAGAGATTTGAGAGCACGGTTGCTCGGACCTGTAACAGGTCTGCCGTGTCTTCCGTTGTCTATGAGAGCGTCAACAGCTTCCTGGAGCATACGCTTTTCGTTTCTTACGATGATATCAGGAGCATCGAGCTCGAGCATTCTCTTCAAACGATTATTTCTGTTGATGACTCTTCTGTAGAGATCGTTAAGGTCTGAAGTTGCGTAACGTCCGCCGTCGAGCATTATCATAGGACGGATATCAGGCGGAATAACAGGAACTACGCTGAGTATCATCCACTCAGGCTTATTTCCCGAAAGTCTGAAAGCCTCAATGATCTGGAGTCTTTTAAGGAGCTTGACCTTCTTCTGACCGCTTGGGAGACCAACGAGCTCAGCCTTGAGGTCATCTGCAACGAGCTCGAGGTTGTTTTTCCAGTCGATGCCTTCAAGCTCTCTGAACTTCTGGCACTCCTCACACTCGCACTCAGTAGGCTTATTGAAGCACTCTACCTTCTTGCCGCCGAGAGAGATCTTGCCCATTTCGATAAGTCTCTGCTTCTGAGCGTCATATCTTGCAGGGTCATACTCGCTGAGGAGCTTTCTGATAGCCTCAGCACCCATTTCAGCCTTGAAGTCGTCGCCGTACTTTTCGAGGTATGAGAGGTACTCCTTTTCTGAGAGGAGCTGTTTCTTTATAAGTTCAGTGTTACCGGGGTCGGTAACGATATATTTTGTGAAGTAAAGAACTTCCTCAAGTCTCTTCTGTGAGACTTCGAGGACCTGACCGATACGTGAAGGAGTACCCTTGAAATACCAGATGTGAGAAACAGGAGCAGCGAGCTCGATGTGGCCCATTCTCTCACGTCTTACTCTTGCTCTTGTGACCTCAACGCCGCAGCGGTCGCAGACCTTGCCCTTAAAGCGTATCTTCTTGAATTTTCCGCAGTGACACTCCCAGTCCTTGGTAGGTCCGAATATCCTTTCGCAGAAAAGACCGTCGCGCTCAGGCTTCTGTGTTCTGTAATTTATAGTTTCAGGTCTTTCAACAGCGCCGTAAGACCAGCTTCTGATCTGTTCAGGCGAAGCAAGACCTATTTTAATTGATTCAAAAGTTGTAAATTCCATGCTACCTCCTGCAAATTTACATTATACCGCACCGCACATCGGTCATGAAGACCGATGAATGCGAAGCGTATCTGAATTACTGATTATATATTAGTCCTCATCGGAAGGATCGTCGATATCGAGACTGTTGTAGAAATCTCCGTCCTCCTCATCGTCGTCGAAGCTGAAGTCGTCGTCCTCGCTGTCGTCGAAGCTGAACTCATCGTCCTTATCGACGCTGTCGAAGGAATCTCCGTCCTCGCCGTCTTCTTCGTCGAAGGAGAAGCCTGCATCGCTCATATCGCTGTCAGAGTAGCTTGTGCTGTCAGCAGTATCCTCATCAGCGAATGAATCGCGTGAAGGCATCGGATCATCGTCATCGAAGTTCTGTTTGAGGTCGATCTCTTCCTGATTGATATCGAGAACCTTAACGTCGAGACAGAGCGACTGCATTTCCTTGATAAGAACCTTAAATGACTCAGGGATACCGGGAGTAGGAACGTTCTGACCCTTGACGATAGCCTCATAGGTGTTGACACGACCGATAGTATCATCTGACTTGACAGTAAGGATCTCCTGAAGGGTGTAAGCAGCACCATAAGCTTCAAGAGCCCAAACTTCCATTTCTCCGAAACGCTGACCGCCGAACTGAGCTTTACCGCCCAGAGGCTGCTGAGTAACGAGAGCGTAAGGACCAACGGAACGTGCGTGGATCTTATCATCAACGAGGTGGTGGAGCTTGAGGTAGTACATATAGCCCACAGTTACGCGGTTATCGAACTTTTCACCTGTACGTCCGTCGTAGAGAGTAAACTTACAATCCTCTGTGAATTCGAGTGCATTAGGATTAATTACCTTATCCATAGCCTTCAGCTCAAACATATCTTCTCTGTGTTCCTGAGCGTGTTCGTTAGCCATCTTGAAGCATTCACGGATATCGCCTTCGTGAGCGCCGTCGAATACAGGAGTCATGATATGCCAGCCGAGAGCCTTACAAGCCATACCGAGGTGTACTTCAAGTACCTGACCGATATTCATTCGTGAAGGAACGCCGAGAGGATTGAGCACGATATCGAGCGGAGTACCGTCCGGCAGGAACGGCATATCCTCCTCAGGGAGTATACGTGAAACGACACCCTTGTTACCGTGACGGCCTGCCATCTTATCGCCGACAGTGATCTTACGCTTCTGAGCGATATAGCAGACAACTCGCATATTAACGCCTGCTGAGAGCTCATCGCAGTTATCGCGTGTGAACACCTTGACATCAACGATGACACCTGATTCACCGTGAGGTACTTTAAGTGAATTGTCGCGGACTTCTCTTGCCTTCTCGCCGAAGATAGCACGGAGGAGTCTTTCCTCAGCGGTAAGCTCTGTTTCTCCCTTAGGAGTGACCTTACCAACAAGGATATCGCCTGAATTTACTTCAGAACCGATACGGATGATACCGTTTTCGTCGAGATTTGCGAGAGCATCATCGCCCACGTTCGGGATATCTCTTGTGATCTCTTCAGGTCCGAGCTTGGTATCGCGGCACTCGATCTCATATTCTTCTATATGAACAGATGTAAATACATCTTCTCTTACAAGGCGCTCGTTAAGAAGAACAGCGTCCTCGTAGTTGTAACCTTCCCATGTCATGAAGCCGATGAGAGCATTCTTACCGAGTGAGATCTCTCCGTCAGCAGTAGCAGGGCCGTCTGCAAGTACCTGTCCCTTCTTTACCTCTTCGCCAACAGAAACGATAGGTCTCTGGTTTACGCAGGTACCCTGGTTTGAACGCTTGAACTTGATGAGGTCATACTTATGCTCGATACCGATAGAATCGACCATAACGATCTTATCAGCGTCAACATATGTGATCTTTCCGTCGAACTTTGAAACTATGCATACGCCCGAGTCAACGGCAGCCTTGTATTCCATACCTGTACCAACGAAAGGACGCTCTGTTTTAAGAAGCGGAACAGCCTGACGCTGCATATTAGAACCCATGAGGGCACGGTTAGCATCATCATTTTCGAGGAACGGGATCATGGATGTAGCTACAGAAACGACCATCTTAGGCGATACGTCCATGTAGTCTACCTTTTCGCGCTCACATTCAAGTATCTGTTCGCGGTGACGTGCATTAACACGAGGTCTTGCGAACTTTCCGTCCTCTGTAAGAGGCTCGTTAGCCTGAGCAACGACGAAGTTATCCTCAACGTCAGCAGTCATGTAAACTACTTCCTTGGTAACAACTCCTGTAGCCTTATCGACCTTTCTGTAAGGAGCTTCGATAAAGCCGTACTCATTTATTCTTGCGAAAGTAGCCAGATAGGAGATAAGTCCGATATTAGGACCTTCAGGAGTCTCAATAGGACACATTCTTCCGTAGTGGCTGTAGTGAACGTCACGTACCTCAAATCCTGCACGGTCTCTTGAAAGACCACCGGGTCCGAGGGCTGAAAGACGTCTTTTATGTGTAAGTTCAGCAAGAGGGTTATTCTGATCCATGAACTGTGAAAGCGGTGAGGAGCAGAAGAATTCCTTCATAGCTGAAGAAATAGGTCTGATATTGATAAGAGTCTGAGGAGTGAGAGTATTCACGTCCTGAGTCTGGAGGTTCATTCTCTCGCGGATACCGCGCTCCATTCTTGTATAACCGATACGGAACTGGTTCTGGAGGAGCTCGCCGACACTACGGATACGTCTGTTTCCGAGGTGGTCGATATCATCGACAGTACCAACGCCTTCGCAGAGGTTGAGGAAGTAGCTGATAGAAGCCTTGATATCGTCGAGAGTGATGTACTTAGGAGAAAGCTCGTCTGCCTTCTTCTTTACAGTTTCTTCGAGCTCGTCAGCATCAGCAGCGCTGTCAAGGATCTCTTTGAGAACGTTGAAAGACACCTTCTCGTTGATACCGTACTTTTCAGCATCGAAATCAACATAGCCCTTGATGTCTACCATACCGTTACCGATGACCTTTACGACCTTTTCGACCATACGGATAGAAGTCTCGCCGCGGTCGTCGGTGTAATACTCCTTGGCTTCAACGGTAACGAAAGCACTGTAAACGCCTGCCTGCTCGATCTCGCAAGCCTTATCGTAAGTAAGAGTCTCGCCTGCATCAGCAAGTATCTCACCTGTCATCTCGTTTATGATAGGTTCGGCAAGAGTTCTTCCTGCAAGACGGGAAGCGATGCCGAGCTTCTTGTTATACTTGTAACGACCGAAGCGGCAGAGGTCATATCTCTTAGCCTCGAAGAAGAGGTTATTGAGGTGGCTTACTGCGCTCTCGACCGTAGGCGGCTCACCCGGACGGAGCTTTTTATAAACGTCAATGAGAGCGTCTGAGCGGTTCTTGGTCTGATCCTTCTGGAGGATAGTCTGTCTGAGGCGATCGTCCTCACCGAAGATCTCATAGATCTCCTCGTCAGTACCTTCCTCGCCGAGGGCTCTTATGAAGGTAGTGAGCGGGATCTTTCTGTTTTTATCAATACGAACGTAAACAACGTCGTTTGAATCCTGCTCGTACTCGAGCCATGCACCGCGGTTAGGGATGATCTGCGAGCTGAAGAGGTCTTTACCTGTCTTGTCCTTAGTGAATGAATAGTAAACACCCGGGGAACGAACGAGCTGAGAAACGATAACACGCTCAGCGCCGTTGATAACGAAAGTACCGCTGTCTGTCATGAGCGGGAAGTCACCCATATAGATCTCGCTCTCGCTAACTGCACCTGTTTCCTTGTTTGCAAGTGTAGCGGTAGCTCTCATAGCGACCTGATAGGTAGCTCCTCTTGATTTACATTCTGCGAGAGAATACTTGGGAGTATCATCAAAGCGATAATCCTTGAAATTGAGGACGAGATTGCCGTTGTAGTCGGTGATAGCGGTCATTTCGCGGAATACTTCACGAAGACCCTCCTCCTTGAACCACTTATACGAGTTTTTCTGCACCTCGATAAGGTTAGGCATCTCCAGAGGCTCGGTAATCTTACCGAAGCTCATTCTGACATTCTTTCCCAGCTGCTTAGGTGTAACATTCACCATAGGCGGAACCTCCTTGTATTTTTTTCTGTTGCTTCCGACGCACACAGAGACAGAAGCGGCAGATATTATGTTGCATTAGTGCATCAATAAAAAAATTTCCTGAAACTATTGACAAGACTGCACATTATGTGATATAATATCTTGCAAAATAGTGATACTATTCCATATTGATACATTATATCATTATAAAGCATTTTCGCAGTTATGTCAAGAAGTTTGGAAAAGTTTTGTCAAAAGCACCTGATTTATATAAAATCGGGTGCTTTTTTTGTAAGTTTTTAAGAATCGTTTCAAGTATACAAGCTTTCAAGATAGGTGATGCTGAAAAAATATAGCCCGAAAGAATTCTCTTTCAGGCTTTACTGATGTTATTACTATGAGTTTCAGACCAAAGACATTATCACGACTACAAGGAACAGCAGCGTTACCGCGATATGGAGCTTACTTTTTGAAACAGCATCTTTCAGTGTCAGCTGCTGGAGCAGCATTTTCGACAATATGCCGACTATCGCAGGCATGAACACTGCGATGAGCGATACTATTTCGGGCAGGTTAGAATTCAGACTGAATATAAAAAACAGGATAGAAATGACTTCAAGCACGATAACTTCCAGACCTGCTGATGATGCTTTCGAGCTGTTTTTCTTGACTTTTCCGTTGGCAGCTATAGCCATATCGAACATTTCCGCAACTCTGTCAACAGCATCCTGACTGCTGTTCGTTTGTTCTCCCGTATCAGAATCGGATATCTCGTTTTTAGGAGCAGAAAGCATCTCCGTTACCTTGTTGACAGCCTCCTGATAGCTTTCATTTTTCTGCGGCTTAGCGGAAAAAGGTGCAGGCTTCTCAACAGCTTCCGACTCAGAAGACGATACTTTCTTTTTCTTTTTGTCAGGCTTTCCTGCCGCTCTTGCAGCCGCAAACATTTCATTTACCTTATCCAGTGCCTCCTGCTCGGAAGCTTTACCGCCGCTGCTTTTAAATCCTTCAAGAATATCATCGAGACTGTTATTATTCGTTTTATCCTGCATTTTCTCACGCTCCCGAACATTTTCTCCGACATTTTGCGGAATAATATTTCTTATATTATACAATGTTACGCTATTCGTGTCAATATTTCGCCGAAATTTGCACTTTATTTTTCAGCTCATATCAAAGGCATCTCGTAAATATCCTCACTCATTTTTCTCTGTGTACAAAAAAGCTGTCGGTAAAACCGACAGCCCAGCTTGTCAATAAACCCCATTTTTTAAGGGAACGCCTTCACTTGCAAGGCGTTCCCTCTTGAAAAACAGTCCACTGGACTGTTTTTCAATTCACCCTTTGCGAAGCGCTTTGAGGCTATATGTGGGGCTTTGCCCCACACCCCACCAGAGGCGCTGCCTCTGGACTCTGCCAAAGGAACACAGTCCCTTTGGAATCCCATTCATTGGTATAAGGACTTTTTCGACAGCCCATATTTCATAGATATTACGCCGATACCCTCTCAACCTTGTAGCCCTTGGATTCAAGAATATCATCAACGCCCTTGTCGCCTGCAAAATGAGCAGCCCCTACCATAAAGAAGTAGTTTTTGCCGTTTTTGAGGAACTCCTCTGCTTTTTCAGCCATTCCGCCGTTTCTGTTATACAGCATGATATCGGCATACTCTGCAAAATCGTCTTCAAGCTCTGACGGCAGCTCCTCATCCGCTTCACTTTCAAAATCGAGGGCATCGATATCGCCGGAAGCCCATTTATCGTACTCCTCAGCAAATTCCTTGGTATAGGTAGGCATATCGAGAGCCTTATCGATAGTGCCTGATATCATATAATCCGCAAGTTCATCAGATGCAGCAGTAAGCGCATCTACCTGTATATCGATATTTTCGATGCTTATTACTTCCTTGCCGTCCTTCTGCGCCATCTCGATGAATCTGGCATCAACACCGTTAACGTCAACTTTCTTTATGCTCGTCACAGAAACAGCCTCGACCTGCGAAGCCCAGTATCCTGCGGTATAGCTGTCCATGACCTCATTATACATATAATTGTCGGTCATGTATTTTTTCAGCTTCTCATAGGTTTCATCGGAAATATGATCCTTTACCGTTGTTCCGTCGGTATAAACAAGCTTGCTGTAGAAGTCCTGAAGCTTGTTCATATCGCCAAGTATCTCGCTTGTATCGACCTCAACAGCAACTCCGTCACACTTGTCATAAACATTCATGATATAGTCGGGCAGAGGGAAAGTATCCTCGGTTATCATATGCATAGTACCGAGCATATAGAGCACATTTCCTGTTTCGGGGTCAGTTACCTTCAACATTGCAGGAGTTGCCTTGTCAACGGTAACATAATCCAGTATATTTGCAGAAGCGTCCTCATTCTCTCCGTTCTTCACGTCATCAGTCGTTTCAGCAGTTGTGACCTCTGTATCATTGGTCGTTTCGGCAGAAGAAGTCTGCTCAGTTGTGGCATTCTCCTCCTTATTGCTATTTTCATTTTCCTTTTTACCGCATGAGCTTACACTTAAAGTGCAAAGGGCTGCCATTAAAGCAGCAGCAAAACGTTTACAGTGCATTATTAATCCTTTCAGCTTTTAAATTTTTGTCAATAATATCATAATGTGCATCGATAGCGTGAAAACAGAACTCAGTATCGCCCGTGATGATACCCTGTACCATTTTTTCATGAGCTTCCTGGAGCTTACGGCATACATCATTATCTGCTGTAGTAAGAAAATCATCGATCCAGCGCATATAGACCTCGGATACAGCTTCCATAAAGGTTATCCAGAAACTGTTTTCGGTTGCATATATAAGCGAATAATGGAAGTCCCTGTCAGCGATAGGAGCATCGCTCGTCCCATCTGCTTCCTTGAGTGTATTGAGTGCTGCGACTATTTTTAATTTGTTTTCGGAGCTGCATCCTCTCGCAATGAGATAACTGCACACAGTTTTTTCCATGCTTCTTCTGAACGAACATATCTCCTCCTTCGAGGTTCTGTTCATCAGTAGCATGATATCCATCGCCTTAGCGATAGAATCGGAGATATTATCGGTAAGATAATTTCCCGAACCCTGCTTGCCGTTAACAATACCGAGAATTTCGAGTCCCCTTAATGCCTCGCGGACAGTATTGCGGCTTATGCCGAGTTTCTCCGATATACTGCGCTCAGTTGGAAGCTTGTCCCCTATCTGCAGCATTCCGCTTCTGATGAGGTCAAGTATATAATCAATAGTCTTGCGGTATTCACTGTTTCCCATAGCTTCCTCCTTGGTATTAATTTTTAAAAAAATTATATCATATTTTCAACTAAATGTCAATAAAATAATAAAAATATTTTTCATTGAAATCAGCGTCAAAGCGTCAGTCGCGCACAGTTACCTCAGAATATGATCGTGCATATTATTTTGACGTTCTGCCGCCTCAAATCAGCATCATTTCGGCAGATATCACTTCTTATTTTTCTTCTTTTCTGACTTTGAACTCTTTTTCGTTTCTTCCTTCTTTTTGTCGTTGCTCTCACCGGTATACTCTGCCAGAGCGTCTTTCAGTATCTTCCTGCTTTCAGGCAGCTTTTCAGCTTCCTCGGGCGGAAGTGCAGGATATTCGGGCTTACAGTCCTTTATGATATCAAGGAGTATCTCCGTGATAAGATATCTTGTGTACCATCTCTGATCTCCCGGAAGAACATACCACGGAGCTTCCTTGGTGGAAGTTTTGTTTATCACGTCGTTAAAGCATTTAAGATAAGCGTCGTATTTATCCCTTACTTTGAGGTCATCGGCGCGGAATTTCCAGTTTTTATCAGAGAGCTCAATACGCTCAAGAAGCTGCTCAGTCTGTTCCTCCTTAGAAACGTGAAGGAATATCTTCACGATACGGTAGCTGTTCTCATAGAGGTACTTCTCGAAATTATTGACCTGTTCGCAGCGCTTATCGAAAAACTTCTTCTTTGTATCGCCAAGAACACGTTCGGACATATGGTAGTTTTTCCAGATATCCTCTGCCTGAACAGTAACTATATCCTCGTAGTGGCTTCTGTTGAAAACAGCGATCTCACCTCTGCGCGGCATATTCTGATGTATTCTCCAGAGATAGTCATGAGCAAGCTCGTCGGAAGAAGGAGCTTTGAAGTAATGCACCTTTACTCCCTGAGGATTCATTCCGCTGAAAACGTACTTTATGGAAGAATCCTTTCCCGAAGCGTCAAGTGCCTGGATAACAACTATTATGCCCTCTCTTGCGTCTGCGTAGAACTTGTCCTGTAATGTGATAAGTTCCTGTTTATTTTTCTCGTATCTTGCAATGATGTTCTCCTTGACGACATTGTCCTCGCGGCTGTCGGTCGGGAGCTTTCTTATGTCTGTTTTTCCGTCTTTTTTTATGATATATTTATCAGCCTTCATCTCATAACCTCCTTTTGGTCTGAATGGCTTCAGGCAGCACCTCACAAAGCACATCTGATGGCTTTGTGTTTAATTTAGAACATTATTATATTTCAGGCACTACAGGCGCTACGGTCATCATGCTGTAGACCATTACCGAGTACAGCGCAGCCTGTCTCGCAGCCATAAGAGCTGTCTTTTTCGCTTCGTCCCCTATGCGCTCATCACCGGCATAAGCGGTAGTGAGCAGCATGAAAGTATGACATACAGGTTCGCTCTTCCCGAACTCTGAAAGGTCTGAAAACGCCTTGTGCTTGTCAAGAAAAGCCTCTACATCAATGATATCGTTTATGATATCGGCACTGCTGAAATCGGCTATAGTCAAGGCTGCGAGCATTGCAAGCTCATAATGCTTACCGTACTTTCTGCCTTTTTTGAGCATACTGTTATACAGCTCGCTGAACTTTGCGCACTTTTCCTCAGGAGTTCCCGAAGCCATTGCCAGAACATGAGAAACTGTCTGTATACTGTTGTTATCGGCGCATTTTTTCAGTATTCTGTAGCTCAGCTCCATATCCTCGATGAGCTCATCGTCAGATTTCTCCGAGAAAGCAAGCATTACCGCAAAAGCGATATCCTCTTTTGTTGTAAGTATCCTATGCTCCTTTTTCATGCGGTCATAAAGCTGTCTGCCGCGATTGATATAGCTTTCAGCTTCTTCAGCAGAAGCAATACGCACCAGAAGCGGCGAGAGCAACGCAAGATGCTCAGAATTCTTGAAGTATTTTTTCAACAGTTCATAGCATTCAAGAAACCTATCCATTTCGGCTTGCGGATCTTCACTGACAGACATCAATGAAGCGATAAGCGGTCTGAGAGTGCTGCGGAAACTTGAAAGCATCTGCTGGCTGCCTTTTATGAGTGAAAGGCTGTCTGTAAATTTGTCAAGTTCAAATTCTTTATCCGCTGCGCAAAACGCATTAGCACAAACAGGATAAAGGATCTCGCGGTCAAGAGGATAAAGGTCTGTGATAAGTCCGAGATTAATAAGATACTTGTCACAAAGAGCTTCGAGAAGATCTTTCATGACACACCTCCTTCTATCATAAAACAGTCTGGACCGAAGTCATTCTGTTCAAATACTTTTCCTTAATTGTAACGCTTTATGATATTTACAGTTATTATTATACCATATTATAGTCACAATTTCAATCAAAAAAACGCCCAAAATAATGTTTTTTAGTCTAAAAATATTATAAGCAGCACTTTTTCACAAATATTGTCAATTCCGCAGCAATGTATTATAATAGTAATACCGTTCCGCAATGCAGAATTATTCCACGCATTATTGATATGTATCTGCTGCTTAAACGCAAAAAATTCGGGAAAGGACTTTCCGAAAAAAGCTCTTTCCCGATCAAACTTCAATATAATGACTTGCCTTCACTATCGGAACATTCCACTTACTGACCTGTCCCCTTATATTTGATGTATATTTCTTTTGGCTGTACATCTGTATTTACGGTTATAATATTTTTCCCCTGATATGTAGGGAGAGTTACGCCGGCTGTGGTAAGATCGATACTTTCATTTTCACCAAGCGGATAAGTACCGATGTCGATCGCAACTACTGTTGACCGCTCTCTGCCGCGTATCACAATCGGTATCTCATAATGGTACGGCTCCCAGCAGGTCACGCCTGAAAGCGTTCCGCCTCCCGAAATATCCACGGTAAACGGCTCTGCAACAACATCATAGTCCACTATCATGAATCGAGTACAGTTACCATAATCATATCGTGCAAGATTGATAGCCTTAAAGTACAGTCCGACTTTAGTAGGAGCTGAAATGGTAAATTCATACTCTTCGTGATGGAATTGTAACGAAGTATCCTGAAATATCATAGTTCTCGG
>Ga0256405_10008812_pt1 | contig 14177 bp, 10 predicted proteins | sample RumenRJG_02DNA_FD_189096 | JGI IMG/M metagenome (GOLD analysis project Ga0256405, IMG submission 189096) | Bovine rumen microbial communities from Lethbridge, Alberta, Canada - RJG_02 | ecosystem: Host-associated > Mammals > Digestive system > Stomach > Rumen | place: Canada: Alberta...
TCCTAGGTCTGAGATCTCTGAAAGAGATCGCAGTAAGTTAAAAGATTTACCACTTCTCATTGAGAAGGTGGTGTTTACCATCGCCCATAACCTTAATTTAAAAATTGCTTAAGGTCCTGGGTATAAATCTAAATAATAAAGAAATCTTGGGGAAGTTAATATCGTTGAAAGATGATGATCCAAATGCGGATATGTATAAAAAAGACTATATTGTTAATAAATCAATTATTGCATTACTTGATAAGTATAGAAAACGTTCAATTATAGTGTAAAAATTAAAAAAAGTAGGGCTAGCCCTACTTTTTACAGATTTATCTCATCACTTTATTTAACAGCGAATCGTAGCTGTCTACCACATCGTAAACAACATTGTCTTTGCTAATAGCTTTGAAGTGTTCCTTTGCGCAGTGGATCTTTGATTCTTCAATTTTACGAAGTTGCATTGATTGCATTGATCCTTTTGTTTCTGCAACAAAGTAAATGTGCTTAACAGTTCCTTCTTTGAATGCTATTGCCCAATCAGGATTGTATTTACCTACAGGAGTTGGAATGTAAAACGAATTTGGTAGTTTTACATAAACAGCTACCTGTGTATCTGTATCAAGCTTCTCTGCAAAAGTTTTTTCATTTGAAGAATCATATACAATATGACTAAACAGATGATTCTTTACCTCCATTGCATTTACACCAAGCTGACCTTTAATCTCTTCATTTGTAAAGATATCAGTATCGTACTTTTTCTCTAGTGCATCATAGGTTATATGCTCAATGATAGCTGAAGCTTTTTCATCATTGATTAGATTTGCTGTCTTTAATATAAACTCTTCAGGATTAGTCTTAAATTTATTGAAGACGTCTTCATGAAGTCCTTTTAGAATAGCAATGATAGACTTTCTTGTAAGACCAGTTTCATCAACAAGTTTTCCAATAAGGTCATATTTAACAGAATTACTTATGGTTGATGATCTAGAAACAATTTTTGTTTCTGTTTTTGTAAAAGCTAATCCATTTTGTAAATTATTTTTTGAGTCGATTTTATCCATTGTGCCTTGTGCAACAGTGTAGAAAAACTCTTGAACCAATAAATGTTCATTGATTGAGTTAATTGATTTTTTTACTAGTTCATCTGTATCAAAGTGAACAACATAAACTGATTTAGAATTGATGCTATTCCATAATTTCTTAAACTCAGCCATGTTGAGTTTGTCTTCATTGACTTTAAGAGTAACATTATCTTTTCTTTGATTTGTAATCTTATATGAGCTCGGATCGTAAACTGAGTCAATTATCTTTATGATATCCTCTTTAGCATCTTTAACTTCATCAGCAATTACTAATTGACCTTTTTCCTTATCTTTATGGTATTTTTCAGTTAATTGTCCATTTCTGTCAATATATCCATTTTGGATGAGATCTAAATGAATTGCACTTGCAGTGTTATCATCAATGATAAGAGTCTTACCTTGAAGATCTTTAACCTCTTTTCCTTTAAATAATTCAGGAGTAACTTTTATTGGTCTGTCAGTAACGTTTTCAGCTAATTCTGATTGAAGGGCTTTTGCAAATGAATCATAGCTTTCGCTAGCAATAACTGTAAGTTCATTGATTTTTTGAACGTCGTTACCTAGTTCAGACTCATCCATTCTCTCGCCTTTTTGATTTACGCATAAGCGTAAACCACGTCCAACTTCTTGACGTTTACGTACTTCAGATGAACTTTGTTTTAAAGTGCAGATTTGGAATACATTAGGATTATCCCAACCTTCACGAAGCGCAGAGTGTGAGAAGATAAATCTTACAGGAGATTCTTCTGGATCATTATTTAAAAGAAGTTCTTTGTTCTTCATGATGAGGTCATATGCATCTACATCTTTCTCATCTTTAGATCCTTCTTTTGTATTAACAATTTTTCCTTTTTTATCAACGGAGAAGTAACCTGCATGAGTTGAACTTGCTGAAATTGCTTTTAAATATGCAAGGTAATCGGCATAGTTAGAATCATTTTCTATTTTTTTGATTTCTTCTTCGATAATAGCTTCATATTCTTTCTCGAACATGTCAGCGTATATGCCATTAGATGGACTTCCTGCATCATCATATTGCTTGTATTTTGCAACTTCATCAATAAAGAATAATGAAAGAACTTTAATGCCTTTATGGAATAACTCTTTTTCCTTTTGAATATGAGATAAAATAGTTTCTCTAATTTGAATTTGACGCATTTGGTTTTCATCAACTTTACCAATAACGTCTCCAGCATAAATCTTTACACCGTTTACAAACTCAATAGAGTCGTCACGTCCATCGATACTCTTAACAATATAGTTATTTTTATATTCTTCTAATTGATTTGAGTTGTCATAGAGGTTGTAGCCGATGCCAACAGTTCTGTTTACTTTTAGAAGTCCAGATTTTCCTTTTACATCAAATTGAATAGTGGCTGTAGGATCCTTTTGTGAAAGGTTTACAGACTCAAGATATACATAACCTTCGGTTGCGGTATCACCTTTTTCAGAAATACCTTTAACAGAGATCTTTTTTACTAATTTTTTGTTGTAAGCATCAATAGCATCTAAACGGTAAACCATGTTGTAGATACTATCTTTCTTGTGCGTTGCAGAGTAACGTAAAGTTAGAAGAGCATTAAAGTCTTTTAAGTTTTTCTTTGTTTGCTCGCCTTCAACAGATTGAGGTTCATCAATGATTACGATAGGATTTGTTTTTGCAATGACATCAATAGGACGTCGAGATCTGAATTCATCAAGTTCCATTTTAATACGTCTAGCATCTTTACCTTTTGCATTAAAAGCTTGTGAATTGATAATCATTACATGAATTGAATTGCTGGAAGCAAAGTTCTCAATCTCACTTAGTCTAGATGAGTTATAAATAAAGAATTGGATCTTTTTGCCGTATTCTTCTGCAAAGTGCTCTTGTGTTACCTCAAAGGTTTTATAAACACCTTCACGTATTGCGATGCTAGGAACCACAACAATGAATTTTGACCAACCATAGGCTTTGTTTAGCTCATACATGGTTTTGATGTAGGTATAAGTTTTACCAACACCAGTTTCCATTTCAATAGTAAGGTTATATTTACCTTCTAAATGCTCAGATGGTTGTAAGCCATTTTGCATTTGAACTTTTTTTAGATTTGAAAGAATGGCATCTTCTGTTAATTGAGGAACAATTTTATTGTTATTCCATCCTGTAAATTCAAAATGATCGATTAAGCTGTGGTTATCATCACTACCAGAGTCCATTAAATAAGTTGGAGTACAAAAAGGTTGCCCTCTAAAAACATTAACTACAGCATTTGCTGCTTCTTGTTGGAATTTTTGCTGTTTAAATTGTAATTTCATGGTGCTACCTTCTAGATAACCTTAACTCTTGTATCAGGAGAAAGTAATTTGAATATTTCTGTTACATTGATTTTAGAAGGTGTGTCAGCAAAAGAACTGTCTCTAAACACAACTCTGAGAGGCTTTCTTTTTGCAATTTCTTTTATAACAGACTCAGGAATATTGTCGTTAAAACACGCAATAAGAGCATTATCACTGTATGTATGAACAGAGCAATTCTCAATTGTTTCAGATGTGTAAGATAGATTTAAAGGTAATCCCCAATCTAAAATACAACCAAAGAATAAATCTAAATCAGTTCTATCATCTTTGATGTTAGATTCAAGCTTATCCAGCAGAGATTGTGAGTATTCAGCAGGAGCATAGTAAACATCTTTCATGTTACTATCATCAACCTTGAATACTCTAAAACCACCATCAAATTTTGCATTAGGATTGTCTTCTGCAATCTTTTTAGCAGCTCTTCTAATTCTTTCTTTGCCTATTTCGCAGATGTTTTTATAGCCTGCTTTAAATGCTTCAGACTTTTCATCACAAGGCTCTGGTAACTGAACCATAATGAACTTTCTGTTACCTCCATCTTCTGCATTTAATTGCATTACAGCATGGGCTGTTGTTGCAGACCCAGAGAAGAAATCCAAAATGATATCATCTTTTTTAGTAAAGCTTTCAATGTGTGCTGAGCATATATCTGTTACTTTAGGAGTATCAAAGGGGATTCCTAATGTTGATAATAAATCGGTATCTGACCCTCCGTAATATAAAAGAGAAGGGATGTTTTCATACATATTTTCTTCTAAAAGATACTTTCTTCTTGGTTGTGTTTGTTCATCCTTTCCAAATACAATTAAGTTATCTTTTAATAGAGTCTTCATTGTAGAGCTCGGGTTTCGCCAACCTCTTTCTGGTACAGGGCACTCTTTTTTTGTTACAGGATGGATCAAAGGCATAAAATAGTCATCAGGAGCCTTCTTTTTGTTTGGCCAAGACATCGAAACTGATTGATATACTTTTCCTAATTCATCAATTTTATTATAAGCTTTTTCTCCTCCACTAAAATCTGATTGCTTGTTTATCCATACTTGAAAATCCTTGTTTGCATCCTCCAAAGTATAGAATTTGTCAACCTTATTAAACAATTGTTTCGCCTTATTTAAAATAAGTTCTGCATTTCTTTTTTTTCTTTCAATTTTACAAGTCTGTGTTAATTCAAATATATTTTTTGAATATACTAAAATATATTCATGTTGATAAGAAATCCCTTTTGCATCCCCCTTTGGATTTCTTTTATCCCAAACAATTGTTCCAAGATCATTGCTTTCTCCAAAAATTTCATTACAAACTTGTTGGAGATTTGTGTATTCATGTTCATCAATATTTATTAGTATGACACCATCTTTTTTGATTAAATTTCTTGCTAGCATTAACCTAGAATAAATCATAGAGCACCAGTCAGAATGAAATCTCCCATTTGAATCAGTGTTTTTTACAAATCTATTTCCAAAATCATCAATGATTCCTGATTCATTTTCATATTCATCTTGAGATTCTTTAAAGTCGTCTTTATAAATAAAGTCATTCCCTGTGTTATATGGTGGATCAATGTAGATCATCTTTACTTTACCAAGATAGCTTTCTTGAAGTAGTTTCAATACTTCAAGGTTATCTCCTTCGATGTAAAGGTTTTCTGTTGTATCCCAGTTAACACTTTCTTCTTTACAAGGTCTAAGAGTTTTTCTAATTGGTTTGTTTGCTTCAATAATGGACTCTTTTTTTCCAACCCATGTAAATTCGTAGCACTCTTTACCATCAACAATGTCTTTTGAAAGATCTTGTTTTAATAACTCAAAGTTAATAGCTTTCTTTAAATTGCCATTTTTATCTTTAGTTTCAGTAATGCAATTAGGAAATAGTTCTGCGATTTTTTGAATGTTTTGTGCTGTAGTATCAACAGACTCTAATTTCATCTTGTCCATAATTTTTCTTTCGCTTTGTGTCTTAAATAATTAGATAACCTTAACTCTTGTATCAGGAGATAGTAATTTGAATATCTCTGTTACATTGATTTTGGAAGGTGTGTCTGCAAAAGAGCTATCTCTAAATACAACACGAAGAGGCTTTCTTTTTGCAATTTCTTTTATAACAGACTCAGGAATATTGTCGTTAAAACACGCAATAAGAGCATTATCACTGTATGTATGAACAGAGCAATTCTCAATTGTTTCAGATGTGTAAGATAGATTTAAAGGTAATCCCCAATCTAAAATACAACCAAAGAATAAATCTAAATCAGTTCTATCATCTTTGATGTTAGATTCAAGCTTATCCAGCAGAGATTGTGAGTATTCAGCAGGAGCATAGTAAACATCTTTCATGTTACTATCATCAACCTTGAATACTCTAAAACCACCATCAAATTTTGCATTAGGATTGTCTTCTGCAATCTTTTTAGCAGCTCTTCTAATTCTTTCTTTGCCTATTTCGCAGATGTTTTTATAGCCTGCTTTAAATGCTTCAGACTTTTCATCACAAGGCTCTGGTAACTGAACCATAATGAACTTTCTGTTACCTCCATCTTCTGCATTTAATTGCATTACAGCATGGGCTGTTGTTGCAGATCCTGAGAAGAAATCAAGAATAATATCATTACTATTCTTTGAAAATAAAGTATCTCCAGAAGTGATTTCTTTTATTAAAGAAACAGGCTTTGGATAAGAGAAGTATTTTTCCATACCTATCTCTTTTAAGGATTCAATTCCTTTTGCCGAAAGATGTTTTAAAATTGAATAAAATTTTGATGAATCTTCAAGTACATTTCTCAATTTTCCAACAATATTTAATCCATTTGCTTTTTTTATTAGAATGTATTTTCCTTCTTTTATTCCTTGATTGATTTCATTTAGTTTTTCTTGACCTTTGAATTCAAGAATTTCCTCATAATGGCAGTTACCATATTTACCAAATTCTTTTCGAAGCCAATCCTCTTGAATCCAAAAGGATTGACCATCTTTTTCTATTATTTTTCCTCTTATATCTTTAGGTTTTCCCAATGGTCGAAATTTAGATATATTTTTTGCAAATGCAAATAAATATTCGTGACCTTTTACAACTTGCTTTGCAAGTCCGCCACCTTCAGTTCTTATTACTACAAATTCCGCAATCTTATTTTTTTCACCAAAAATTTCTTCCAAAATTTTTTTTATATTTGTCTGTTCATTATCATCTATTGAGATAAATATAGCCCCATTATCAGAAAGTAAATTTCTCGCAATCATTAGACGAGAGTAAATCATGGAACACCAATCTGAGTGATATTTTCCTTCGCTTTCTGAATTAGTTCTTGTAAACTTGATATTTCCTTCTTCATCAAAATAATCAGAACTATTGTTAAATTCAGAATCAGTCATCTTATAGTTGTCTGGGTAGATAAAGTCATTTCCTGTGTTATAAGGCGGATCAATGTAAATCATCTTTACTTTACCAAGGTAACTTTCCTGAAGTAGTTTTAGAACTTCAAGGTTATCTCCTTCAATGTAAAGGTTTTCAGTTGTATCCCAGTTAACACTATCTTTTTTACAAGGTCTTAGAGTTTTTCTAATAGGTCTGTTAGCTTCAATAATTGATTCTTTTTTACCAACCCATGTAAATTCATAGCACTCTTTGCCTTTAACAAGCTCTTTAGAAAGATCCTGCTTTAGGATGTCAAAGTTAATTGCTTTCTTAAAATTGCCATTTTCATCTTCAGTTTCAGTAATACAATTAGGAAATAGTTCTGCGATTTTTTCAATGTTTTTAGAGGTAATATCAGCAGATTCTAACTTCATTTTATCCATACTAAATTCCATTTAACTGTTGTTGTAATTCTTTTAATTGCTTATTCATTTCAACTTGTTTATTGAATTGTTTTTCTTTAGCAATCTTATTTTTTAGTTGAGTAATTTGTTTTTCTAGTAATTGCCTTTTGTTGTCTTTTTCAACGGAAGTTTTTAAGTCTTCATCTTCTTGTGATTTATTTAGAGAAGATCCTGCTATTTGTCTTACAAAGTTTTCATAGACTTCATCTAAATTTAATCCTTGAAGACTAAGTGTTATATCCTCATCCTTGCACCAATCTGTGGAGTAATAATCACCTACTTTATAGGGACTATTGCCAAGGGATTTTTCTTTAAAGCTTATTACGTACTTAACTTTATCTTCGAGTTTTAGAGTAAATATAATATGATAAGGGATCCCCTTATCAATTAGCTTAAAAAAATCATTACTTACATTTGGATTTGTAAGTATTACCTCAAAAACTTCAATTTCAACAACTTCTTTTCCTTTTGCTAAATTAGTTGTAGTTGTCGCAATCTTATTTACCCAATAGATTGATTCAACTTTGTCGATAAAAGTTCGTTTTAAAGAGGAAGAAACATCCAAATGATCATAGAATCTTTGCTTTGGTATTTTCTTATTAACAAAGGTACTACTTGGGATATGCAACATAAGTGCAACCTTTCTTAAATTTTGTTCTTCCTGAAGTCTTTACAAAAGGCTTTTCTTCAAAATAGTCACAACAATTTCTTCCAACGCAGTGTCCATCTTGAACTGCGCATTTTCCCTTTTCATAATGTTTACAACTTCTTCCTGATGGGGAGGAAGTAATATAGTGTAAAGGTGCTCCAGAGTAGTCACTAAGTCCCATGATTCATACCTCTATAAAACAACAAAGAAACTTATAAGCTCAAAATCCTCAAGTCCTTTTATTTCATTAAGCAAAGCTGTTGTACCGCCTTCAACGAATAAACTATCAAGATCGCTGATTTCCTTTTCTGCAATAATTGATGAGATTGCTTTTGTTAATAGGTCAGACATTGCAGACATATTTTTTCCATCGTCAGTTAATGCATTAAATTTAGCGCAAATATCATGAATAGGCTCAGCTTGACCTCTACATAGTTTTCTAATGTCATCCAGCAATTGTTTTGGATTTAAATAATCACAGATAACTTCACCATCGTTAGCGATATAGACCATGTAGAAAGGATGTATTAGATTTTTATTGTTGATGTTTACTTCATGATTTACATTTTTTAGGATGAATATAGCTCCAGACTTTAAGTTATCAGTAGCTTTGACAACAGCATGAAGTCCTTTTGGCACATTATCAACATTGTCATGAGTTTTAATGTACTCTAAAAGATCTAGTCTAAATTCATTTAAACCAAGATCCATTATGGAGATGCCTGTATTCATTTCTTCAAGATCTACAACTTCTTTTTGAAGTCTTAATAGTTGCTGCTTTCTGTATTCAAGATCGCCTTTTTCTTCAGCGTTAATTAAGTCGTCATCACCAGTTGAGGTCATAACAGAAATTTTCATTCTGGCTTCAACACGACTCTTTAGATTTATATATTCATCTAAACTTACATCAGGCCAGAAGTTTACTAATTGAATAACGCTGTTTTTACTACCGATACGGTCAATTCTTCCGAATCTTTGAATAATACGTACTGGGTTCCAGTGAATATCGTAGTTAACAAGGTAATCACAGTCTTGAAGATTTTGACCTTCAGAAATACAGTCAGTTGCAATCAATATATCTATATTGATATTGCTATTAGGCATTAACAGATCTCTGTTTTTTGAAATAGGTGAGAAGCAAGTTAACACGTTGTTTAACGAGATTTTTAGATTTTTAACTGTTGATTTGCCTTCAACAGTACCTGAAACAAGAGCTGTTTCTAATCCATATTTTTGTTTTACAAAAGAACTAATATTGTCATAGAGGTAGCTAGCTGTCTCAGCAAATGCAGAGAAAATTATGATCTTTTTGTTATTGTCGTTGATTGGATTTTCGATTTTATTGCATATTAACTCTTTTAGAGTATGAAGTTTTAAATCGTTTTCAGGAGTAATTAGTGAAACCTTTTTATATAGATTTTCAATAATCCGCTTATCCCACTTTAGATCAATCTTCCATGATTCATAATCCATGTCACCAAGGTAAATTTGTACTTTTTTACCTGTAGTGTACAGATCATTATCGCTATCTTCTATGTCAAAATCGTCATCAAATAAATCTGAGATAATATCGCCTTTATGTGTTTCCTCGTAATCATCAATCTTCTTGAGGGTTGCATTTATTAGATCACGAATACGCATCAAGGTTAAATTGAAAGAATAAATTGAGCTTTCTAATCTCTTTAAAAGATTGATGCTCATCAATCGCTTAATACCTTTTTCACGACCACTTTGCCCAAAGCGTGAAAACTCATCAATTTCATCGCTATTAAAGTATTTTTCTAACCTACTACGATGGATATATTCTGAAGGTGTATATACTTTTAGTGAAAGCTGATTTAAGCAAGAGTAGATCTCTTTGTAGTTAATAACATCTTTTAGAGTAGATAAACTTGGGCTTTTTGATATCGGTGGTAATCTTTCAGGGAATTTTCCAATATCATTTGTATTGTAGTATTTTTCAATGTGTCTTCTTGATCTTGCAATAGTTACACTATCTAAAAGAATAAAAAAGTCGAAGTCTAAAGAATTTAATAGAGCCTTAGTTGTCCTTTTTTCTTGAGGAAGCTTTGACCAAGCGTTGAATTTTTTCTGAGCTTGTTTAAAAATCTCATCTATAGATTTTTTAGTGTTAAGCTTTTCATCGAGCTCTTTTGAGTTACCTTCATAAGCAATAGCAAGCTGATTTCTTAAATCAATAAACCTATTGTTTACTGGAGTTGCTGACAACATTAAGACTTTTGTCTTAACACCTGTTTTGATGACTTTATTCATCAAATTCTGATAACGGTTTTGTTTTATAGTGCCAGTATGGGTTCCTTCACCATTTCTAAAATTATGGCTTTCATCGATAACAACTAAATCGTAGTTACCCCAATTGATTCTATCTAAATCAATACCATTAGACATACCGCCTTTTCTTGCTAAATCGGTATGGTACAAAACACTATAATTTAATCTATCCTCAGCGATTAGGTTATTTTTGTAGTTGTCTTTATAGGTATTCCAATTTTCTTCTAGCTTCTTAGGGCACAAAACCAAAATAGATTTGTTTCTGTTTTGGTAATACTTTATTACCGCAAGAGCAGTAAAGGTCTTTCCTAAACCAACACTATCTGCCAAAATACATCCATTGTATTTTTCTAATTTGTTGATAATTGCTAGAACAGCATTCTTTTGAAAATCGTATAGAAGATTCCAAATTTTACTGTCTTTAAAACCAGTAGCTTCGTTAGGCATATAGTCTTCAGATAAATCTTCTAAAAATTCACTAAAGACGTTATATAAGGTTACAAAGTAAATAAATTCAGGAGAGTTTTCTGCGTAAACAGAGGATAGATTCTCAACAATTGTTGATGTTATATCCTCAACTTGATCCTTATCGTTCCAAATACTATCAAAAGAATTTAAAAAGGTTTTAGTTTCTGGTGTATCAAGTTGCGTAATAAAATTTGCAAAGCTATTACCTTTTTCACAACCTAATCCAATGGTTGTAAATTCTCTGAAAGGTAAATATGTGTAACCTTCTGAATTTTCAACAGTTAAAATGTTCTGGAAAGAGCTTCCAGTCTTAATTGTTTTAAAGATAGCTTTGTTTTTGACCCAATTAGCACATTCTTTAGCTATTGCTTTTTGAGTCATTTCGTTACGGAGTTTTATTTCAAATTCTGTTCCATAAAGACTGTTTTCTCGATTGATCCTTGGAATATAAAACTCTCGCTTTGACTTGTTTGCTTTATCTTTTGAAAAGGTTGGTTCAGTAAAAATAAATCTTAAAGACTCAACTGAGTTTAGTTGCTCTTTTAGTTCTTGATATGCATACATTGAAAAGCAGGCAGCAGCTACAGAGATTTTGCTACCTTTTTTTATGGTCTCTTTTAAGTCATCTCTAACAATGTTGTTGATATTATCAATTACTTTCACATTACACCTAGTATGTATGGTTACCTTTATTTGCTCTGTTTAATATTGAGGCTAAAAAAGTACATGTTTTGGAGATCAAAACTTTTTTATTTTGAGCAAACTTTTCTGCACGATTTTTTACAAATGCTTATTTTATGCGCTTTAACAATTTTTTCTATTTGATAATATTAGCATTTTCTAAAGGTAAAAATACATATAAAATCACACAAAAATTGATCAAACGGAGTCCACACAACCATTTCCAATTTTGCCACCTGACCTGTCAGGGAGACTCCTTGAGATCGACAAAATCAAAGATTTTGCGAGCGATTATCTTTCATAATCGTGAGAGTTATCCTATTTTGTAAAAAATCATTAAATTTAATCTTTTACTTATAAATCAATGAATAATGAGAACAATGTAGAACGATTAGATTTGCTATACGGGAACTGTTTTATGAAATAAAAATGGGGCTTAGTAGCCCCAAATTTGTTGTGAAAGAGAAAAAGTTAGTGAAAGTGAATAACAGCAAGCATTGCTAAAAGACCTATGCTAAATAAAATTAATCCTCCCAAGATAATGTAATGTTGCTTCATAATGGCATCTACTTGGTTTTTTGAAGCATTCAACCTTTCTTTTAAAATTGCATCTTCTATGCAAAGAAATGCGATAAACGGATCTCTAGGGTCGACTGTTATATGGAACTTCATTTGAATAAATTTGCTGAACTTTTCCATTTTATGAAGATCGAAGACCTCTTCATGATTGTTTAATATATCAAGCCAAGATAGTTTGCTAATTCTCATCAAATTCTGACTCCTTATAAATGTGGAAGCAACGAGGTTTTATGTCTACATTAAAGCTATTTAAGATTTTATCTCTATAATAATTTGCTCTAAATTTATCCATTGCACTAGCAGGTCTGTGGTATAAGGTGTAGGATCTTAATTTATCATCAGAAGCGTCAGCTATTTCGGATAGCGCATAGTGATTATCATGAATTTCATTTACTAATTTTCTGCTTGCAGGGTCACAAGTAGGCAATTCAGTTACGAATGGTAGTTGTCGCTCCATCTTTTTAAAGATTGGTAGTTCATCAAAATCATCAATTGTAAACGGTGATGATTTAGGTGATGCACTGTTGTTTAGCCAAATAGCAAATCTACAGTTGAAATTTTTGTCAACGAGTTGTTCTAAACATCTGATGCATTCATTTAAAGAAGAGCCTGGTGTTATTGGAACATGGATCATAAGTTTAGATCCGTAAATCTGAATTTCTTTATCTCCGCCGTTGCTCAAATATTCAAACCAAGCAGAATATGAGTTGGCTCCAGTGTCTATCACAAGGTTTCTATTAGGAAACATTGAGAAAATTTCAGGGACTTTCTCAAACGAGATGAGTTTATCCGAATCGAACATATCAAAATCTACAGCATTATAGAATTTGGTTTCCTTTAGCCAAGAATTAGCTGTATCTGTATCGATAATAGTTAGTGTTTTTCCTATTGATAACATATATTCTGCTAGATAACAAAGAACGTATGTTTTGCCAATACCACCCTTAGAGCCAAGCATTAGGTGTACGTATTTTTGATTTTCGTAGATTAAATCAGGATTTAGCATATTTATTCTCCAATGCGCAAAATGTTAAATTTGACGAAACCATTTGAAATTCGCTCCTTCATAAAAGATTCAAGATTTTTAGAAGTGATTGTGTCATTTTTAAATTTGAAAATATGTTGAGCTAGCCCAGCTTGTTCAGGTTGTAATTTGTACCCTTCAAGAATGGGTAAAAGTAAATTTTCATCATCAGTTGAATAACCATCAAAAATGCAGCCGTTCGCATCAACCATAATTTTGGAATAAACACCATTAAAATATTTTTCACATTCTTCCGCAGACAGTTCTCTTAATGGCAATTCTGGTCGTGGAATTTGGGCTAGTGTTACATTGGTTGAGTTTAAATTCTCTCTATAAGACGATGCGCTTACATAAGAAAATTTGGTTACAACTTCATCTGTACGATGATTTTTAGGTAGTTCTGTATATTGTGGACGTTCTGTTGTATTAACACCTCCTTTATTAGTATTAGGTAAATTTCTTTCTGAATAATCAGAAAGAGTTGTTGTTTTTAAATTTTGAAGTTGAGTGTTGACCGTCTAATACTAGAACGCTCTGCGTCAATTATTCGAACGATGTTATCTTAACTAGCAAAGACAGCTATGCGACCGATAACGCCCACATAGCCATCATTTTACAACTCCTTATTTTTTATGATATTGATAAATCCGAGATTGAGATTTTAGCTCGTAAGATTGTCAACATCGCCTTTGAAGGTAACTTAATTGCTGCAAGAAAGCAGGTTGAGCTTAATACTGCAAGATTTAATGAGTACCAGAAAATGTACAATACCAACATCGAGCAACTAGTTAAGCAAAACGAGGAGCTAATTGCTGAAAAGGCACTGCTTAGCGCTGAGCTTGAGACTTGTAGAGCTGATGTAAAGACTAAGAACAATCGTATTGAAGAATTGCTTAACTCCAATTCTAGCAAAGAGCTTAAAGACCAATTAGACAAGCTAACCAAGCAGAACAAGACACTTCAAGATAAGCTTTTGGAGGTAATAAACAAGATCTCTGAAAAGTAATTTAACTTATAGGGGTGAAGGCTAACGCCTTTGCCTCTTTTTAGGACTGTTTGTGGGCGTGATACTGGCTAGAATTTTTTAGTTTAAAGTGGGCGTTTAACTAATTTACATGTGATCATATACTGGCTTTTTACATGAGATAGAGAAAAAGAGAGTGACACCTGAAATGGTTCAAGCTCTTTGTGAGAAATTAGCAGACACTGCTTTAAATACCATCATCAAAGAAGATGATCTAAAAATTGCCAAGCTAAAAGACAAAATT
>Ga0256405_10008813_pt1 | contig 14173 bp, 11 predicted proteins | sample RumenRJG_02DNA_FD_189096 | JGI IMG/M metagenome (GOLD analysis project Ga0256405, IMG submission 189096) | Bovine rumen microbial communities from Lethbridge, Alberta, Canada - RJG_02 | ecosystem: Host-associated > Mammals > Digestive system > Stomach > Rumen | place: Canada: Alberta...
ATCTGCTGATGCCAGCGAGTTGCTTAGCGCACTTATTGAAGATAATCCAAAGTTCCATAAATTGTATAAAATGTACAATTTAAATGTCGCTTAATGAATACATATTCACTTGCGAAACTTTAGTTAATTATAAGAACATAAAGTGTTTCACAACACAAAAAGATAAGAACCTATTTTAAATCATCACGAAAACGTCCCTGAAATGAACTAACCTGAATTTATCAATCTTTACCTTAACATCTTACTAATAACTATTTTGTCACAAATACCACGTGACCGAGAATTGGAACGTTGCATGCTTTTTTCTTTCTTTGGGAATCTATCAATAGATGGATGACAACATATGTAACAACGCCATCACACCCTTTCCGCAGAGTATCGCTAAGATAGTCCCATTAAACGCGATATAAAAAAATTGCTTCATGATGCAAATAAGTAATAATGTGTTAAATAATTAATTTCTAAATTTGTCTACGCTGCAAAAATACAAGTAATCAAAATATAAAGAGTGGCATTTTTTGATAATAAAGGGGTAAAATCTGTTTGCACATATCATTAAAACAGTTTTTACTCCTAGGAGAAGAAAAATTACACCTAAAGAAAAAAGCCCTCACGCATCACTGCGCAAGGGCCCACAACAAATTAGAGAGTTATAAAAAAATCAAGTTTTTAATCATAATATTCTTTCTTTCCTGCCGAAAGTGTATTCTTCATCAAAGAGCAAATGGTCATTGGACCTACACCTCCGGGAACTGGTGTGATAAAGGAGCACTTTGGTGCGACTTCATCAAATTTCACATCACCATTCAAGCGGAAACCTTTTTTCTTCGTCGCATCTGGTACACGTGTGGTACCAACATCGATGATAACAGCACCTTCTTTTACCATATCAGCTGTCACAAAATCTGGTTTCCCGATAGCAGCGATAATAATATCCGCCTCACGGCATTCTTCTTTCAGATTTTTAGAATGTGAATGGCACACAGTCACTGTAGAATCACCATACTGTTTCTGCATCATCAGCTGTGCCATTGGCTTGCCTACAATATTACTGCGACCCAAAACTACACATTTCTTTCCGCTTGTTTCTATATGGTAATGCTGCAACAGGGTAAGAATACCCAATGGTGTTGCTGATATAAAACATGGCAGTCCTATTGCCATACGTCCTACATTGATCGGATGGAATCCGTCTACATCTTTACGATAATCTATAGCCATGATTATCTTCTGCTCATCAATATGCTTTGGAAGAGGTAACTGGACAATAAAACCATCTACGTCATCATCCTTATTTAGTTTGTCAACACAAGCAAGTAGTTCTTCTTCTGTCACATCTTCCTCATATCTGATGAGAGTAGATTTGAATCCACACTGCTCACAAGCTATGACCTTATTCTTTACATAGGTCTCGCTTCCACCATCATGACCTACTAAGACTGCGGCCAAATGTGGTTGCTTACCACCTGCCTCTACAATACTTTTCACCTCTTCAGCAATTTCTGCCTTGATAGCAGTTGCTGTAGCTTTTCCATCGATTAATTTCATTTTTTATTTTAGTATTTAGAATTTCGGCATACCAGGCATCTTCATACCTTTCATGCGTGCCATCATGCTAGCCATTTTGTTGCCACTCAGCATCTTCATCATCTTACGGGTCTGATCAAACTGCTTTATCAAGCGGTTTACTTCCTGAAGACTTTTTCCTGATCCCTTGGCAATACGCTGACGACGGCTGCTATTGATAATGTCTGGATTACTGCGCTCCTCTGGTGTCATACTTGAGATAATAGCTTCTATACCTTTGAATGCATCATCCGGAACATCAACATCGCGCAACTGTTTGCCCACACCAGGAATCATACTTGCCAAATCCTTCAGATTACCCATCTTCTTGATTTGATTGATCTGATTCATAAAATCATTGAAATCAAACTGGTTCTTTTGGATTTTCTTCTGCAGACGCTTTGCTTCTTCCTCATCGAACTGCTCCTGAGCACGCTCTACGAGAGAAACGACGTCACCCATTCCGAGAATACGGTCGGCCATTCGGGCTGGATGGAACGCGTCGATAGCTTCCATCTTCTCACCTGTTCCGATAAACTTAATTGGTTTGGTTACAACGGTACGGATACTTAATGCTGCACCACCACGGGTATCGCCATCAAGCTTAGTCAATACCACACCATCAAAATCCAAACGATCATTGAATTCCTTCGCTGTATTTACGGCATCCTGACCGGTCATTGAGTCAACAACGAACAGAGTTTCATCAGGATGTACATGCTCTTTCAGACTACTGATCTCGTTCATCATCTCTTCGTCTACAGCCAAACGACCGGCTGTATCTATGATGACAACATCATTACCTTTCGTACGAGCTTCCTGGATAGCGTGATCAGCAATAGTATTCACATCTTTGTTGTCTGGTTCTGAATATACAGGAACACCAATTTGCTCACCTACTACCTTCAACTGATCTATAGCTGCAGGACGATAGACATCACAAGCCACCAACAATGGTTTCTTGCCTTGCTTGTTCTTCAACATATTAGCCAACTTTCCGCTGAATGTAGTCTTACCAGATCCCTGAAGACCACTCATCAGGATTATGGCTGGATGCTGAGATAAATGTATAGGACTCTCCTCACCACCCATCAGCTCTGCGAGTTCATCATGAACAAGCTTCACCATCAACTGGCCAGGCTTAACGGCTGTGAGTACATTCATACCCATAGCTTTCTCCTTTACACGATTAGTAAAATCCTTAGCTACGCGGAAATTGACATCGGCGTCAAGCAATGCACGACGCACGTCCTTCATTGTTTCCGCTACGTTTATTTCGGTTATCTTACCTTCACCTTTAAGTATCTTAAAGCTGCGTTCAAGTCTATCACTTAGATTTTCGAACATAATATATTGTATTTTTGCGTGCAAAAATACAATAATATATGCAAATCGCCAAATTATTAACGGAAAATAAGTGTTTTATCTTTTTTAACATAAAGCTCTAAAGCAGCCAACGGAGAATGCTGTACGCATACAGATTAGTGTTGCCATTATCACTTATTGTCTCGTGGCTATTGTTCACCATGATATGCAATTGAAACGCTCAACATATGAAGTTTTGCAGATTCTAAGCATTTCATTGACGGACAAAACCCACCTAAGAGATCTATTTGATAAGACTATTTTCAACGATGTCAAAGAACTCGATTATTCCCTCTTTAAGGGACTATTTGATTAATTAATTAACGTGTCCAATTTTTATTGGACACTAATGTCTTAAATTATATAATAAGGGGTAGACATATATATATAATATGCATACCTCTTATTATATGGTTTTGTATATGTTTGTTATACAAAATACAAATTTGTAAGTACAAGCCGTTTATTATGTTGGTTATATTTCACTTTGTTAAAAATAACGCTTTATATGTGTCAAATTAACACATTGCATTGATTAACAAAAATATTTTGATTGACACATTTTGATGAAATAGTTTTTTTTTATTACTTCTGCAAATGTAAACTTAGATGACTTGGCCTTAATAGACCTCGACCAAGTTGTGCTATTATTGTAGAGGTTGCATAAGGAGTAAAAAATGAAGAAGTTTTTCATGGGCATGATTGCCGTTATTGTGTGTGGTACTGCATTTGCAGGAAACTTAAATGAGATTAAGGCTTCAGCAGTATCAGATGATGATCTTAGCACATCTACACCAGACAAGATTGTATCTACTTTCTATGGTTCAAAGGCTTCAACTAACGCAAACAATCCTTGCAAGGGAGCAACTATCAGAAAGTGCGGAACCATAGAGTCAAGTTTGGTGTCATTTGAAGACCAAACTTTGGTGATGCAGCAGGTAAAGGATGCTGATGGTAACACATTATTTACAAACAATTTCTTTGCTCCATCTTCCGTGTCAGAAACAAAGGCAAATATTAAGCTTGAAACAATGAAATTGGGTGGAACGTTCAAGGCAAATGTGGAAGAATGAAAATAAGGCATATTTTAGCACTCCTTTTCTTTATGTTTTGCACGACCATATTTGCACAGGGGCGTGATTATATAAATGAAATGGAGCAGAACGACTTGCAAATCAGACAGAAGCCTAACACTGAAGGGCTTCTGTCTGATTATTTGCATTCAGCAAACATTAAGGAAGATACAATTTTTGCAATTCTTTATAGTCCTGCTGAATGTTTTAGATGTGAAGCTGCAATTCCTGCATTTTATGATAAACTGAAACGCAATAATCCGAACAACAAGTTATTACTAATAACTGCATATGGGGATTCTAAAACAGCAAGTTGGTATAATTCTAAAAACAACTATAAGGCTGATTATTACATTTATGATACGAAATCAGTTTATAGCAACATCTTCAGTTTCAACTCTGAAGGAATGTACGGATTGTATATACTCAAATTAATTCCAAAAGAAGGCGTGTTCGTCACAGGTGGACAATATACGGTCTTAGGGGCAGAGTTTGTGAAACAGTTGGTACTTTGTAAAAAGAGAATTGCTCCTCACATGTATGAATTGGATAAGAAAGACTCATGTAAAGAGGTGGCAGACCAGATTGCGATGATAAATGTTCCTATGCCAAAATGGAAACAAACGGACATCGAGGTCAACACGAAAGATGGAATAGAAATATCATCAATATATGATATTCCCAAAATAGAGAATGGACACCTTTTTTTTAACGACATGCTGAACAATGGTATAATGCTGTTTAATAAAGAAAATGGTTTGTTTAAATTCAAGCGATTCTTCCAAGCAGACGAAGCGGAGAAAAAGAAATTTGTTTCCGTGCCAGATAAGGATTTCAGAAACTTAGTAAAACAAGGACAAGTCTTTTACATAGCATTGTCTGCAAATATGTTGGACTCTTCTCATATCGGAATTTCCTATTCCCTGCCAAAGATTCTTCGAGAAAAAGTAGGCAACGAATGGAACTTTAGCTTTTACAATGCCCCTGCTGTCTTGATACGAGACATCAACAATTATACGTCAGGCAAGATGATTTCACCAGATTTCGATTTGGAACATTCCAAGTATTTCTATCTTCACTTTGTGTTCGACTTGTTCAATAACAAATTATGGACAGGAAGTGAAAAGTTGACATGGCCTATGGATGGATTTGAGAAAGAGGATATTGTAGGACAGAAAGATTTAGACCCTTTTAATGGCAGCTTTTATAAGACCTTCAATCCAATAATAGCTTCTTTTCGTATCAATGACGGAAAGTGTGATGGACATTACGGCAAATTAGAGCGTATTCAAGAAAATAGCAGAACAGGCTATTATTATCTTAATAATGTATTCGCACATGAAGGAAAAACTTTCTTGTATGGAAATGGTTACACAGGAAAACTGTATGTGACAGATAGCCTTCATCTTGACAAATATAAGGTTTACATGGTGTTTGACACAGATACAGTTCCTATGATTGCACCAGACTCCACAAAATTTTATACGCATGAATATGGAAATCTGTATAGTTCTTACTTCACAAAGTGCATCACAACTGTAAAAATGGATAAAAGGAACATCTATTGTCTTTTAAAGCATGGTATGCCAAGGACAGACAACTTCCAAAAGGACAGATATTCCTTTGTCATCGTAAATAGAAAAAATGGGAAGACCAAGGAATATCCACTTCCGTCTGTTGCTCCTACAGAATACAAATGTTTAGGATATGGAATAAATGCGCAAGAAAAGCATTTCAACCCATTTATGTTTGTCAAGAAAGAAGATGGTAAGTACATAATAAGGATGTTGGAAATCTAAGCGTCATTATAGTTCTGATAACACCTAAAATTATCAATAAAGCTGTATCTCGACCTAAACAAGTCTTGATGCAGCTTTATTATTTTCGATTCACATCACAGGATTATGATATATAATTGAAATCAATAAGTGTAAGTGTTTGCATTCGTATCACGGAGTGAATATCCATTGTTGGATATTTTTTCTGTATTCATCTGTCAAGTCTTCGTATAAGTAACGTTGAGCTCTTTTACTCTCTTGACTAATAGAGAAAGCTACATCATATCGGGCTATTATGGTGTCCTTTTTATTCGTCATTAAATGAAATATTTCTTCCATCGGCTTGTTCGCTCCGTCTAATGCCCAAACTTATGAGCCATTCCCAGAGGATGAATCCGCCAAGAAGAAAAAGAGAAAACGCAGAAAGGGCTTCAGCCTTTGATGCAAATTACAAACTTAAAATTAGAATCGAACATGAAAGAAGAACTATTGGAAGCCATCTATGGCACAGTTGAGAGATTGGAGCAGAAAGTCGATGAGCTTTCTGCCTCCACAAGAACGCAGGAGCGGAAACCGTTCCTGCAAGTAATGACATAACCAAGTTGGATAAGTCAATCATAGTTTAATGTAGTTTAAATATTCTCTGAAAATTACTTTGTTTCAAAAAGTCTTCATATCTTTACACTTGGAATACAAAATAATGCAAATAATTGCAATTTGCTTTCGTTTTGGTGCAATTGTTCCAATAACCTTTGCGCAAGGTTGATACAGCCCCGTCTGGGTAAAAAGGCGTAACTTCTAAGACACGTAGATTCCTAGGCAGTTAACAGTTTGTTTAATTTTAAAACAAAAAATTATAATTATAAGTTTTAAAAATGGAGAAAAAGTGCTTAAAATGGAAAATGCAGATATGCGTTCCATTTGTGGTGGTACTGCGGTAGCAACACAAAGCTTCCTTTGTACAGTTCATGAAAGTGATGGTTCTGTACACACGAAAGAGGTTTCTAGTGTTGAGGAATGTTTAGAATATGGTGGACTTAATTAATTAAGTAATGTTGAAAGTTCTGAGTTTCGACTCAGAACTTTCTTCTTAATTTTAAAATTTCGTAATATGTTTAGACTTATTTTTATATTTTTGCTCATATTGGCTCATTCTGTTTCGTATGGGAAAAAGTATACATTGTCAGAAACCCCTAATGGGTTATGTCTAAAGCAATGGTTAGGAAAGGATTCTGTCATAGATTTCAACAGCCATAAAGAACTAAAGAAAGTCAAGATTATAGGTGAGATGGCTTTTGAAAAGAACAATCATATAAAAAAAGTTATATTGCCAGCACAATTAAAAATTATAGAGAAGAGGGCTTTTAACACTTGTGAAAAGTTAGAACAGGTAAAGATCCCCCCATCTGTAACATATATTGGTAATAGTGCATTTAATATGGACAGAAAATTACTTTTAGCTTCCTTACCAGATAGTTTAACAGAAATAGGAGAGTGGGCTTTTTGGGATTGCAATAAAGTCTCTATATCTACTATACCGCAATCTGTCATAAAGATTGGAAGACAAGCATTTACTTGCTGTGAAGGTATCACAACTCTGATTTTCAAAAATAATATGGAAGTCATTAATGATAGATGTTTTTCTGGTTGCAAAAACATAGAAAGAATAGTGTTTCCAAAAAATCTCAAGGTCATCGAGCATTTTGCATTTGCTCGTTGTATAAAACTAAAATGTGTGGATTTTCCCAAAAGTCTTGAAAAAATCAGTCATCAAGCATTTGCCAATTGTTGGGATTTAGAAATAGTGAATTTTTCATCAGCTCCCAATGTTGATTCGACGGCATTTGACAACTGTAAATATCACTTTGGTAAATAGCAATAAACATTTAAATACAGAAAATCATGGATGTATTAAAGCATATTTTATTTCTTTTAAATGTAAAATTTACAAGTACTTTTTTACGTAAACTCTACATGGAAAATCCTAACAATACTAATTTGTTGGGATTTTCAAATATGCTTAGATTCTATGGCATAGACACACAACCTGGGAAGATTACGAATAAGGAAACTTTTGAAAATGAAATTATTCCATTTTTAACAAAACTGCATGATGATTTTGTTGTTGTTGAAGATTGCAAAGACAACAAATATAAAGTATTTTCTGATATATATACCTATATAGAGAAAGATACATTCTTAAAAATATGGGATGGAACTTTCCTTGCTTTCGAGAAAACACCACAAAGTTGCGAACCCCAATATGAAAATCACAGAAAGGAAGAAAAATCGAAAAAGATTTTTACGATATTGGGATATGGCAGTTTGTTGATTTTGTGTTTGTTGATAGTTACAACAAAGGAAAATATAGTTTCGACCGTCATGAATATTTTAGGATGTGGGATAGGATATTTTCTCACATACTGTATCCTTGCCCAGCACACAGGCAAAAATATTGCAAAAAAAATATGCACAAGTAATCATCATTTTGATTGTAATATAGAGTATCGATTCGGAGGGATAATTGATTTGGTGGATATATGCGTTGCATATTTTGCCTCCTTTTTCTTTATGATAGTATGCTCTAATCTTTCTCCTTTGTTTACAGCTATACTTTGGGCATCTGCAATACCAGCTGTTGCTTGGAGTTTGTGGGCTCAATTTTTTAGAATAAAGAAAATATGCCCATTATGCTTGTCTTTACAAATAAGTATATTGGTATTAAATGTTTTCAATATATGCTCTTTAGATTTTGGCAAAATATTTTTTTTGAAATCTGATTTCGACAATGCCATATATTATACCCTTTTGTTTATTATATTTTTATCATTTTCGACAATATATTCAAAAAAAACATTGGGTAACACAATACAAATTGTTAATGTTAGGAGAAGTGATAACTTTCTAAAAGAACAGTATTTGCTACTACTAAACAGGTTCACTCAAAATATTAATTCTACATCTCAATATTTGGATAGTTTTAATTGGGGAACACAAAATGCCCAAAAGCGTGTCGTGGCAGTTTTTAATCCGACATGCATACCTTGTGCTCTCGGTTTCTTGAATATATATAATGCAATGGCTTTGAATAACTCTATAAAATTACATATATTTTTCACATATTGGACAAAAGAGCAACATGAAAAATTGGAGATTTTGTTTTCTGCTATTTTGCAAAATCCAGATAAAATTTTGTATATTATCCAAAAGTGGTATAACTTTGGTATCTATAGTCAAACACAATTTGAAGAAAGATTTTGCATAAAAAAGATAGAAATCAAGTCTATAGACTATCTTATTGGTAGACAGAAAGAATGGTGTGAAATGAATAATGTTCACTCAACTCCAACCTTTTTTCTGAATGAAAGCCTCTTGCCAAAAGGAATCGATTTAATGGACATCATAAACTTTTAGAAAATGGAAACAATAAAACTCACATCACTGATATTATTTTTAGGTATGGCATCTCATGTAATGGGACAAGGTGTCTCTACTTCTACGGATGAATACGAATGTATCTACGAGTATCATGTAAAGAATACCAAAGGCTCTTCGGATGCAACTTCCACCATCCTGCAAATCGGTAGAAACGCAGCCATGTTTTCTGATTATACTGCATTCCAAAAGGACTCTGCCATTGCTTGCAAAGCTCCCGAATCGGACATTCAGAAGTTCAATACACAAGAAATGAGAAACGATATGTTCTTTGACCAATCTGTCTCTCAAAATGTGCCTAAGGGAAAAATGACAGTCTATAGTGTCATTACGCCAAATTACTACAGCTATACCGAAACAGCTTCGCCGATCAATTGGAGTTTTGCAGAGGAGGAAGACACCATCTGTGGATATACTTGCCAAAAGGCTATGGGAGAATATGGCGGCAGAACTTGGACCGTTTGGTATTCCACGGAGATACCTGTATCCTTTGGTCCTTGGAAACTTTGCGGTTTGCCAGGTTTGGTGTTGGCAGCAAATGATTCGGAAGGCATACATCAGTTCAAGGCAATCACTTTTCGTAAGTCCAATATGCCTATGAATATGAAGCCATACGCCAACATTGTCAAGACTTCAAGAGAACAATTCATTAAGGCGAAGAACAAGTTTGAAGAAAATCCAATGGGCAACATTCCTACTGAATCCATCAGTGAGATGACCATTGAGAACTATGAGGATGGTGGTCATAGTGCCTTGGTGAATGGTGTGGTGCTGAGAATGCGCCCTAATGGATATGTTCCTTTGGAACTCAAATAGACAAAAGAAGATTTTGAATGATAGAGCTTTATGAATATGAGAAGATTATTGCTTTTTATGATATTGGCTTACTTTTGTATCTGCACTTTTGCACAAAGTGTGGTTACAGGAGTGGTACGTGATACCACTGGTGCTGCTTTGGAAGGTGTCATCGTAAGGGCTAATGCCGACAAAGCTACCCTTGGTTTTGCAAGGACGGCAGAAAATGGGTCTTTCAAGATTACATTCAATACGGAGGCTAAGGTGATAACCATTACGGCAGAAACCATTGGATATGAAAAGGCAAGGAAAGAAATCAAGAATATCTCACAAGAATGCAACTTCAATCTAAAAGAAAAGTCAACAGCCTTGAAGGAGGTTGTGGTAAAAGCCCCTGCCATCTACCAGCGAGGGGATACTTTGTCTTATAACTTGGCCTCGTATATTGGCAAGAATGATTATACGCTCAAGGATGCCATAAAGAAACTCCCAGGCATTGAAGTGGGCGACAAAGGTTCCATCAAATACTTGGGCAAGGAGATTTCCAACTTTTATATCAACGGCATGGACTTGTTGGGTGGAAGATACAACATCGCCACCACCAATATTCCTGCTTCATTCGTAAACTCCGTCCAGGTGCTCAGCAACCATCAGGCAGTAAAAGCCGATAAGGATGTCTTTTCAGACAATGTGGCTATCAACGTGAACATGAGCAACAAGGCTAAGTTTAAGCCTGTAGGTTCTTATGGTGTCTCATTGGGAGCAGGCGAGCATGCCTTGTATGAGGTAAATGGAGCAGGTATGTTTTTCAAGTCAAACTTCCAAATGTTGGCTTCGCTGAAAGCAGGCAATATCAAACAGTTCGCATTGGATGAAGGAATCAATCATTTTGACAACAAAGAGACAACCTCCACTTTGTCGAATTTATTGGAGAACATTTCTGCTTCTACTCCTCCCGTCGAAGTAGATAGGTATGCATCGCCCACGGACCGTTTGTTGTCGTTCAACATATTGAGGAAAATCAGAAAAGACGTTACCTTAAAGGGCAATATCGGATATAGCTATGCCAAAAGTCAATATGACTATAGCTTGACGAGAAGTTATGCTGATGCAGAAAACAACATCGTCATCGCCCAAGAGTATTCACCGCTATCCACAGTGCATCGTCCAAGCATCCAGTTGGAATATAAGGATAATTCAGAAAAGACTTATCTCGTCAATACCTTGTCGGGCGTTGGTTCATTCTTGACTTCAGAATTACCGACAACGGAAAATGGCATGCTCTTCAATCAGAAGCAAACGATGCGAGAGTTTTATCTGAACAACAAATTTTCTACATTGTGGCATCACAAGGACTTACGTTGGTCGCTCACATCACTTATCTCGTACCAAGGTTCTCCTATGGAAAAGATAACGCTTGACAAGGAGGGAGAAGATGCCGTTGTTCAAAGTGCCAACGGACAAAGTTCGCGTATAGAAAACAACCTCTCTGTTTCTAAGAAGTATCACAATTCTCGCTTCTATTTGCCGTTCTTGTTGAACTATTACATGGATAAGATACAAACAACCTTGCATCCTACCGATGAAAGCAATGATGAGAGTATGCAAATCTTCAGAATGGTGTTTGCTCCACAATATGAATACGCTCATCCTCAATATAAATATGTGTTTCGTATGGAAGTACCTATACGTATAGATTATGTCGCTCATAAAGACCACATGGCAGCAGTGTCATCTGGCTCTTGGTATTATTCCATCTGCCCAAGCATGTATTGCAACTACAAAGTAAGCTCTCGCTCTGTACTTCGTACCAACGTATTCTATGCACGCACCTTTGGTGACATTTTGGATTTTCTGAAATCTCCTGTCCGAATTAACGATATTTCCATCAAGATGGGGTCTGGTATTTTGGCTGATACCAAGAGTTTGAATGCGACACTGCATTACGACTATAAGATACCGCTCAAGATGTGGTTCTTTAATGCCGATATTCTATACAGTCAGGAAAGAAGTAACTTGCTGCAAAAGCAAGAGGCAACCCATATGCTCGTCAGTATGTCGAAGATATACGCCCCAAATACAGCAAAAAATCTCATGGGACAGGTTGGCATAACCAAATTCATAGAGTCCATCAAGACCAAGGTTTCCTTGAATGGTGGTTATCAATGGAGGCGACAAATGACTTTGCAGAATGACAATCAACAGAAATACACATGGAAGAGTTGGACTTTCTCTCCATATCTGACATCACAACCTTGCAAATACATAGAGTTGGATTACAAAGGCATGTTTGCCAAGACTTATCTTTGCACGGATTACCAAAAGAACAGTTATTTGAGCCAACAACACAAGGTGGCTTTAAAAATCATGCCTTTTGAAGGCTTCACATTTGAGTCATCTGTAGATATTGTAAAGAACGAATTGACAAAAGATGTCACCAAGACGATGAGCCTATTGGATATGGGAATGTCTTATCAGAAGAAAGCGGTCAAGGTTTCTCTCGACATCAGAAACATTCTGAACCAACACCAATATGGATACACGATTTACAATTCCGTAAACACGTTCACGTATAACTATCAGCTGAGAGGAAGGGAGTGTGTATGCTCTGTAAAACTAACGATATAAAGGATGAATAAAATACATTTAATAAAACAACATGATGGAATGCAGTGTGGTGCTGCATGTTTGACCATGATAGTAAATTCTTATGGTGTCAAGTGTTCTTTAGACAATATATCCCAAATGTTACATATTGGGAAAAATGGTGTGTCTATGTATGCTATTACAGAAGCTGCGAATGAAATTGGCTTCAACAGTCAAGGACAATTATATACCATTGAACAATTGAAAGATGCACAAATGCCTTGTATTTTGCATTGGAACCAAAATCATTTTGTAGTATTATACAAAATTGACAAGAAAGAGCTTTTTCATATTGCCGATCCAGGAAAAGGGTTGATAAAATTATCTTTGGAAGATTTTTGTAAGCATTGGATTAGTACAGGGGAGCAAGGTATCAGAGGGGCAGTGTTGTTGCTTACTCCAACAGAAAAGTTTAAATCCTTTCATGTGGACGAACAACCTAACAATTCCAAACATGTTTTGAGAAAATACATATTCAAATATCGTTATTTGTATTTTATGCTATTATTGGGATTATTTGTAGGTAGTCTCTTGCAACTTGCCTTGCCATTTCTTACTCAGTCCATTGTCGACGTCGGTATCAAGAACCAAGACATAGGTTTCGTGTGGCTTATTTTGCTGGGTCAACTAATACTGACCATTAGCAGAACAGGTATTGACTTTATCCGCAGATGGCTGTTGCTTCATATTTCTCTGCGTATCAACATTTCATTAGTGAGCGACTTCTTCATCAAGCTCTTGAAGTTGCCGATGTCTTTCTTTGACACAAAACTCATGGGCGACTTAATGCAAAGAATGAACGACCATAGCCGAGTGAACACTTTTTTGACGCAGCAGACACTCAATATAACTTTTGCATTGCTTACCTTCGTGGTATTTGCGATAGTATTGTTTTTATACAATAAATTTGTATTTGTCATTTTTCTATTAGGCAGTATAGTTTATGGTGGTTGGATGGCATTGTTCTTGAAGCATAGAAAAATACTCGATTATGAATTGTTTGAACAGCAAGCTATCAATAACAACAAAACCTACGAGTTTATTACTTCTATGCAAGAAATTAAATTGCAAGGGTGTGAGCAACGTAGAAGATGGGAATGGGAAGATACGCAAGCTGACCTATTTGGAGTACAGATGAAATCACAAAAACTCCAACAGACACAGGAAGCGGGTTGTATATTCATTAATGAAATGAAGAACATTGTCATTACTATAGTTTCTGCTACCGCTGTGATTCATGGACAGATGACACTCGGTATGATGCTTGCCGTACAATACATCATCGGGCAGCTCAATTCGCCCGTGGAGCAACTGATGAACTTCTTTTATTCTCTGCAAGATGTGAAGATTAGCTTGGAACGTATCAACGAGATTCATCAGATGGATGACGAGAATGGAAAGGAAGGCTTGAAAACTTCAATAGAGAATAAAGACGAGGGCATTGACATCAAGAACATCATGTTCAAGTATGACCCACATGCTTTGCACAAGACCATAGACGATGTGAGCATTCAC
>Ga0256405_10008814_pt1 | contig 14173 bp, 11 predicted proteins | sample RumenRJG_02DNA_FD_189096 | JGI IMG/M metagenome (GOLD analysis project Ga0256405, IMG submission 189096) | Bovine rumen microbial communities from Lethbridge, Alberta, Canada - RJG_02 | ecosystem: Host-associated > Mammals > Digestive system > Stomach > Rumen | place: Canada: Alberta...
CGAAGGCTTTATGAAGAGGAGTCGCATCTATGTCCGTTATATTCATAGACACCTGGGCAATACCGTATTCATCTATAAACCAGCCTATTGCCTTACATCCTTTGAGAGTCCCCGGGATCCAGATGTCGTTGCCGTTCTCGTCTTTAAGGACCTTTCCCGTCAGGGATCCGCCCTCCCTTGCCTTGCGGCCTTTCTCGCGGACATCGAAAGCCACCGCCATCGCCCTTCTCGTCGAGGTTGTATTGAGATTGAAATTGACGGCCACAAGGAAATTGCGGGCTCCGACATTTGTAGCTCCGGATTTAGCGACGGTCTCGTTGAACTCACCCGGTCCGAAATCCGGCCTTCTATCGGGATCAGCAACTTTTTCCGGCAGAGCTTCGTACTCCCCTTCCCGACATACTGCAAGATTCTTTCTCTCAGGCTTCAAGGCTGCGGCTTCATAGCAATAGCATGGAATGCCCAGAGATGAAAAAATGCGCTCAGCGAGGCTCCTTGCCAACTCAGCGCATTCTTCCAGCGTAACACCGGAAACAGGGACTAGCGGAAGCACATCGCATGCTCCCGAACGGGGATGGGCGCCATGATGATGCCTCATATCGATAAGCTCCCCGGCGGCTTTCACCCCGGCAAAGGCTCCCTCGACTACCGCCTCCGGAGACCCGACAAAAGTCACTACCGTCCTGTTGGTTGCCTCTCCCGGATCTACATCCAGAACTTTAACTCCCTCTACGGCAGCTATTTCCGCCACAATCTGATCTATTACTTTCTTATCCCTCCCCTCGCTGAAGTTCGGGACGCATTCAATTATTCTCTCCATTTTCTATGGCTCTTTAATCTCCGTCAATTTCGATTGGCCTGACCCTGTAGTTCCTGTGATTCTGTGGGTTGACCTCAGTCCCTTACAAGGCCGAAAAACATCGGTTATTAGTTTACGCTAATGTACGAAATATTTTCCGAATCATGGTCGTATTCTTCCTAAAATCTCACTATCTCTGCCTCCGATAAAGAAATCACCCGTATTTCCCTGCTAGATCCCATATTCCCTTGCGAGATCACGCCTTCACAATACTCAGCCTTCGACTAATTTGCTTACACCCCTTCCTAACCGCCACATAAGACAAGGCCTCATAAACGTTGCTTCGGGACTTGGCAGTGTTGCCGTTCCGTCCATGAAAATGGCCGAGTTTCATGGATGAGATTGAGTTAAGTGGCGCAGGTGCGAAAAAATGATGGGGACCTGCCTCGCTACTAAAATATAAACATTTGGCTATCAGTTATTTGTAAATAATTAATGGCGCAGATCAGCACGAAAAAATCGCACCTGCGCCACTCACATATCTCACCTGCGCCACTCACATATCTCACCTGCGCCATTTCATGCCTCACCTGCACCATTTCATGTCTCACCTGCACCATGTTTTTGTCCCACCTGCGCAGCTCTATCTTGAAAAAGGCTTTTTCAATGGATGAGATTGGGTTTTGCCGGTTCGTCCACGGAAAAGGCCTGTTTTCATGGATGGGATTGTCATTTTTTGTCGTTCCGTCCATGAAAAAGGGCCGGGTTTCATGGATGAGATTGAGTTAAGTGGCGCAGGTGCGAAAAAATGATGGGGACCTGCTCCGTTACTAAAATATAAACATTTGGCTATCAGCTATTTGTAAATTATTAATGGCGCAGTTCAGCACGAAAAAATCGCACCTGCGCCACTCACATATCTCACCTGCGCCATTTCATGCCTCACCTACGCCATGTTTTTGTCCCACATGCACAGCTCTATCTTGAAAAAGGCTTTTTCAATGGATGAGATCGGGTTTTGTCGTTCCGTCCATGAAAAAGGCCGGGGTTTCATGGATGAGATTGAGTTAAGTGGCGCAGGTGCGAAAAAATGATGGGGACCTGCTCCGCTACTAAAATATAAACCTTTGGCTATCAGTTATTTGTAAATAATTAATGGCGCAGATCAGCACGAAAAAATCGCACCTGCGCCACTCACATATCTCACCTGTGCCATTTCATGGTTGGAAGGGAGTGGTTGGCGCCGCAAACCCGTAGCCGCCCGCGGCTTCGTGAGCGGGAGGGGCCCAAAGACAGATCAGCTAAGGAAATCAAGACCGCTGACCAGGCAGGAGATCAAGAAGGTAAGGCCAGTCATGGAATCAAGTCGGAAGACAGCAAAAAAAGACACCAGTGGATATCGCTGGTTTGGTAATAACGGGGATAATCACTATCTTAGCACGAATTAGGACTGTATTTGCGTAAAATACCTTTTTCAATCACACTTAACGAAGATTAGGGAATGAAAACAATGAGCATAATAACCTCTGTTCTAGCACTGCTTGGAATCAGTAGCTGTGCAGATTTCAAGACAGTAGAGCCGGAGGATTTCGAGGCCTCAATTGCAGATATGGGAGCTCAGATTGTCGATGTAAGGACTCCCGAAGAATTTGCCGGGGGACATATAGCGCGCGCTGTCAATATTGATGTAAGTGGAGCCAATTTCCTGGAAAAGGCAGAGGCAAAGCTTGATAAATCAAAGCCGGTAGCTCTTTATTGCCGTAGTGGAAAAAGGAGTGCAAAAGCAGCCAGAATCCTCTCTCGGAAAGGTTTCGATGTCATCAATCTCGACGGAGGCATTATAGCTTGGAAAGATGCGGGAAAGCATATCATGGCAGACTCCCCTTTCGAAGTCGATTCCTTCACCACAAAGAGCGGGAAACATGTATGGATCAATGCTTTGATGCACGCAAGCATATGGATTCAATACGACGGCCTTAACATCTATGTAGATCCAGTGAGGACCCTTGGAGAGAGGAAGGTAAGGTATGACCGCCTCCCGAAAGCGGACCTTGCCCTTGTCACCCATGAGCACGCGGACCATTTCGATAAGGAGCTGCTGGACAGTCTCAATACAAAGGTCGTCACCAACCGTAGGTGCGCCGAGATGCTGGGGGCCGGGGAGATAATGGCAAACGGCGACAAGATGGACCTCAGGGAAGATATCAGAATTGAAGCTGTCCCTGCGTACAACACGACCGAAGGCCGCGAGAAGTTCCATCCGAAAGGTCGTGACAATGGCTACATACTGACCCTTGACGGACTGAGAATCTATATCGCCGGAGACACCGAGGACATCCCGGAAATGGCTGACATTAAAGACATTGACATAGCATTCCTACCTTGCAACCAGCCATATACAATGACCCCGGAACAGCTGGTAAAAGCCGCGAAAACAATAGCACCGAAGGTCGTCTTCCCCTACCATTACAGCTCAACCGACGTGAGCGGAATCAAAGATATGCTCACTGGCATCAACGTCAAGATCAGACAATACCAGTAGCCTTTCATGGAAGGAGAGATCAAGGATACTTACCGCAGCATTGCAGGAAAATCGGAGGGCTTGTTCAAGGATAACGGCTCCCGCTTCATCGCGCTCGCTTACCCTGTAGAGACTGAGGAAGAGATAAAGGAGATAGTCATGGGGCTTAAAAAGGAGTACCATGACGCCCGCCATCATTGCTACGCCTACCGCCTCGGGCTCAAAGGAGATAAGTTCCGTGCAAATGACGACGGAGAACCATCCGGATCCGCAGGGAGGCCGATTCTAGGGCAGATAGACTCCCTCGGTCTAAGCGATATTCTCGTTGTGGTAGTAAGGTATTTCGGCGGCATCAAACTTGGGATTCCCGGTCTTATAAGAGCCTACAAGACATCTACTTCCGATGCTCTCCAGTCCGCAACGACGATAGAAAAAATCGCGGGAAAGATTTTCCGTATAGAATTCAGTTACGAGGCCATGAACCCGGTGATGAAAGCGCTAAAGGATCTCTCCCTTCCGCAGAGCAAGCAGTCATTCGGGATGGAATGTTCACTCGAGACAAGAGTGAGGCTCTCCTCCGAAGATGACTTCAAAAAGCGACTACAAGACATAAAAGGTTGCACTATTTCAGAAATTTAACTGATTTTACTAATAATTCATTATCTTTACGTCGAATTTGAATAACAATTAAAAACCAATATCAAATGAAAAAAGTTCATGTTTTCAATGCAGGGCCCTGCCTCCTCCCGCAGGTAGCGATTGACAATGCAATCGAGGCTCTGAAGGACTTCAAGGGTACCGGAGTCTCAGTGCTTTCCATCTCCCACCGCACTAAAGAATGGGACGAAGTAATGAATGAATGCCGCGCTCTTTGGAAGGAACTTCTCAATATTCCCGACACCCATGAAGTTGTATTCCTCGGTGGAGGCGCATCGCTTCAATTCCTTTATGTTGCCATGAACTACCTTGAGAAGAAGGCTGCCTACCTGGACACAGGAGTATGGGCTCACAAAGCCCTCAAAGAGGCTCAGGGAATCGGCGAGGCGTATGCTATCGCATGCTCGAAGGACAAGAACTACACCTATATCCCGAAGGGCTTCGAGATTCCGACCGATATCGACTATCTCCATATCACGACCAACAACACAATCTACGGCACCGAGATCAAGGAAGACATAGACTGCCCAGTCCCTCTAATCGCTGATATGTCTTCTGATATCATGAGCCGCCCTGTGGATGTTTCCAAATATGACCTGATCTACGGCGGAGCCCAGAAGAATGTCGGCCCCGCGGGCGTTATTTTCGCAATTATCCGCAAGGACTCCCTCGGCCGCGTCAGCCGCTACATCCCGACAATGCTCGACTATCGCACCCACATTGACAAACTCTCTATGTTCAACACCCCTCCAGTATTCTCGATATTCGTGATGAACGAGACCCTCAAGTGGCTCAAGTCAATCGGCGGCGTAGAGGCTATCCACAAGATCAATATGGAAAAAGCCAATCTCCTTTATAATGAGATTGACCGCAACTCCCTCTTTGTCGGTACCGCAGAAAAGGAGGACCGTTCCTGCATGAACGTATGCTTTGTAATGGCCCCCGGTCATGAGGACCTTCAGGACGAGTTCTTCGCCTTCGCGAAAGAACGCGGGATGATCGGCATCAAGGGTCACCGTTCGGTAGGCGGCTTCCGCGCCTCCATCTACAACGCCTGCTCTCTCGAGGATGTCCAGGCTCTCGTCGATTGCATGAAAGAATTTGAAAATCTAAAGAAATGAAAGTACTCTTAGCTACCCAGAAGCCTTTTGCAGCAAAGGCCGTCGAAGGAATTGAGTCCATCCTGAAAGAGGCCGGACACGAAGTCGAAAAGCTCGAAAAATATGAGTCCCAAGAGGATCTCATCGCCGCCGCGGCAGATGCCGAGGCCATGATTATCCGCTCGGACAAAGTGACCGCCGAGGTGCTTGAAGCGGCGAAAAAGCTCAAGATCGTGGTTCGCGCCGGAGCCGGTTTCGACAATGTAGATCTCGCCGCTGCGACTGCTCATGGAGTAGTTGTGATGAACACTCCCGGCCAGAACAGCAACGCTGTCGCCGAGCTCGCGATTGCGATGATGATATATATGTCCCGCACCCAGTTCACCCCTGCAACAGGGTCAGAGATCATGGGCAAAAAGCTTGGAATCCAGGCCTTTGGCAATGTCGGCCGCCTCGTAGGAGCCAAGGCAGAGGCTCTCGGAATGAAAGTTATGGCCATCGACCCGTTCCTCCCCGCTGAGAAGATCATCGCGGGAGGCGCTGAACCAGCTTCTTCGCTGGAGGATCTCTACAGCAGCTGCAACTTTGTTTCAATCCATATCCCAGCTACCCCTGAGACCATTAAATCTATCGGTTACGACCTCGTAACGAAGATGCCGAAGGGTGCATGCCTTGTCAACACCGCCCGAAAGGAAGTAATTGACGAAGAGGGACTTATGAAGGCTCTAGAAGAAAGACAGGACCTCAAGTACATCACCGATGTGATGCCTGACAATTACGCCGAGATGAAGGAAAAGTTCGGTCTCCGCGTCTTCGCAACGCCAAAGAAAATGGGCGCCCAGACCTCAGAAGCCAATATAAACGCAGGCCTTGCCGCCGCGCGTCAGATCGTCGATTATTTCGCCACCGGCAATACCCGTTTCCAAGTAAACAAGTAATTATATGGTAAGAGTAAAACCCTTTGCGGCGATTCGCCCGCCGAAAGAAATAGTGACCGAAGTAGCGGCTCCGCCGTACGATGTCCTCAACTCCGAAGAGGCTCTGGAAATGGCCGGCGAGAAGTCCCTTCTCCATATTACCAAGCCGGAAATCGACTTTACGCCCATTGCCGGAGAGCATGAGCAGCGCACTTACGACAAGGCCGTCGAGAACTTCAAGGCATGGAAGGAGCGCGGATGGCTCCGGCAGGATCCGAAGGAGTGCTATTATGTCTATGCCCAGACCATGGACGGCCGCACCCAGTACGGAATAGTTCTCTGCGCCCACATCGACGACTACGCAGACGGACATATCAAAAAGCACGAATTGACTCGAAAGGACAAGGAAGATGACCGAATGGTACATGTAAGGATCCAGAGTTCCAATATCGAGCCGGTTTTCTTCGCTTTCAAGGACAATCCCTCTATTATCGCCATAATCAACAAGACAATTGAGAAGGCTCCCGAGTACGATTTTACCGACGAGAGAGGCTTCGGACATACTTTCTGGGTAATCGATGACGATGAGGATATCCGCAGGATCACCGAGCTGTTCACGGGCGAAGTCGATGCTTTCTACGTCGCTGACGGCCACCACCGCACTGCCGCGGCAGCACGCGTAGGAGCCGAAAGAAGGGCACAGAATCCCCATCACACCGGAAATGAGGAGTATAACTGGTTCATGGCCGTTTGCTTCCCGGAGAGTCATCTCAGAATAATTGATTACAATCGCGTCGTCAGAGACCTCAACAATCTCCCGAAAGAGGCCTTCCTAAAGGCTCTGGAAGAGGATTTCGAAGTAACTCTTGAGACAAAGCCATGCTGCGGAAGGCCCGCTATACCATATTCCCCGAAGGCTCTCCATAATTTCAGCATGTATCTCGACGGAAGTTGGTACAGCCTTACCGCGAAGCCCGGACGCTACGACGACAATGATCCGATAGGAGTTCTCGATGTCACCATCCTCTCCAATCTTGTGCTCGACAAGATTCTCGGAATCAAAGATCTTCGCACCGACAAGAGAATCGACTTCGTTGGAGGCATTCGCGGACTAGGCGAACTCTCCAGAAGGGTCGACAGCGGAGAGATGAAGGTTGCTTTCGCACTCTATCCGGTGTCCATGGACCAGCTAATGAAGATCGCCGACAGCGGCAACATCATGCCTCCGAAGACAACTTGGTTCGAACCCAAGCTTCGCTCCGGACTGGCAATTCACAGTTTCTAGGCGGAACAATCGCAACGCAAAAAAGGTGACCTCGCGGCCACCTTTTTTTATTATATGGAGATCATACTACCTGTAGATCGAGTACCTGTTGTAGAGGTCGCCATACATCTGGCCGAGAACCTCAAGATAAGGCTGGGAATTGAAGAGCATCGTACGGTAGACTGTATTGTCAACCAGATAATACTCTGTCCCGTTCATAACGATCGTCTCGTAGTCATCCGGAAGCGAAGTGACAAGAGCACCTGCAGGAGGGATGATGGTAGTGTAGTTGCCGTTCTGATAGATGTAGAACACGCCGTCCTGATAGAAGTAGTCAGAGTTGGCATATGCATAGCTCTGGACGAGACCGAGCTTGGAAGCAATCTCATAAGCAGAGAGTGCGCGGTTGCCGTTGAGTGCATATGAAGCATTCTGCTGCGCTATTATGGCATTGTTCTGTGCTATGATACGGTTCTGCTCTGCGATGGTCGCATAATTTGCGAATGTCGTATTGAACGTCCTGTAGACGTTGGTATAGTATGAGAACCTCACTGCGTTGAGCATTGCGCGCTCGATAGCATGCTCTACCCTGATTCCGAAAGGAGGTCTGCAGACATAGTAGACACCACCGTGGAGCCTGTAGTAGATATTGTTATAGATGTAGTAGTCAATCCCCCAGAAGGTCGCTCTACGATAGCGAGGAGGCAGATAGCTGACTCTGTAGCCATAGTAGTGAGGAGTGTCACCCCAGAAGAGGCCGGGACGGTCGTAGGTGAGGTGGGTCCTCTCGCGAGGAGGGATACGCCCTACATTGTAGTGGTCATCCATACGGAACCCGCTGTCGGTGTAACGGTAGTTACCGCCGTTGTCGCGATAGTTCTCGGTAGGAGCTATATTGTTTGAAGAAGGATTTCCAAGGCCCTGACGGGTCACGTTGCTATTGTCGCGAACGGTATTTCCGGAGACCCTTGTCGCCGATCCGCTCTGGACGGAACGGGAGGTTGTCTGAGCATCAGAGTTTGTAATAGCCCTGGTGGTAGATCCGCTGGTGCGGGTCGCACTGCCGCTCTGGACAGAACGGGAGGTTGTGCCGCTCTGCACGGCCGATCCGGTAGAACGGGAAGTCGTGCCGCTCTGACGGGTTGTTGTGCCACTCTGGCGAGTGGTGGTGCCGCTTTGACGGGTGGTAGTGCCGCTCTGAACGGCGGATCCGGTAGAGCGAGAGGTTGTTCCACTCTGACGAGTGGTGGTACCGCTCTGGCGAGTGGTGGTTCCGCTCTGACGGGTGGTTGTTCCGCTCTGACGGGTGGTAGTGCCGCTCTGACGGGTTGTCGTGCCGGTAGACCTTGAAACCGATGAAGTTGAACGAGAAGTATTTCCGCTCTGGCGGGAAGTGATTCCGCTCTGACGGGTAGAAGATGAGCTGCTGATATTTGAAGAGCCACGAGTGCTCTGAGTGGTAGTCGCTCTTGAAGAGCTGCGCGCCCTTGTCTGGGCTGATGCTCCAGAATATGCGGTTGTGATTGCAATCGCCATCACGAGGGCTGTTACCGCTGTATAGAATCTTTTCATGACTTTAGGTTATTAAGTTATTTGTATAAATAGTACTTCCGGGAAAGCGCCTTGAAATCTTCGACATCTTTCATCCAGTAGGACTCTATGTCTTCGACCCTCAGCCTCTTCCCGAATTCCTTACGGACAAAATCCGTACCACAAACAATATCGAACATTCTCAAGCGCCCTTCCTCGAGGAAAGGATTGTGGTCTGGATAAAGCTCACCGACCGCTTGCATAACGTAGAACTGCACTAAAGTCACATTTGCAGCTTCATAATCCGTATAGAAATATTGAACACCATTCAAGTCTTTTCCAGCAAGATTACCAAAAAAAGGTTTATAATGAATTGTGCGGAAAGCGACTCCTGTAAGATTATAACTATCCAGTCTGGCCTTCAGTTTATCAGCATCTATCCATTCAGCGGCGAACACCTGGAATGGAAGGGTATAGCCGACCCCGATATTAAGGTAATTCTGGAATTCACCTGCGATACCGGCGGAAGGATAGCCGATAGCAGCATCAGGGGAAGGAATCTGAGGGGATGGAAGAATCCAAGGGAGCTTAGTATCGGTATATCTCATATCCCGGTGCCATCCTTCCATAGGAATGACTGTCAACTTGCATGAAAGCGGTTTTTCATCGCCTTTCTCTCCACAATTCAGGCCCTCTTCATTGAGGAGAATTGCAAGCTCACCCGGGGTGAGACCGTAGATATAAGGAATCTTGAACTCGCTGACAAAGGAATGGAATCCTGGCTCAGTATAGCACCCCTCCACTTTGTTGCCTCCCAGGGGGTTGGGGCGGTCGAGAATGACTACCTCTATACCCTGCTCGGCGCAGGCGCGCATCACAAGTCCCATCGTGCTGATGAATGTATATGAGCGGGACCCGACATCCTGGATATCATAGACCATTACATCGATTCCCTTGAGCATGGCGGGACTGGGCTTGCGGTATTTACCATAAATAGAATAGACGGGAAGGCCGGTCGTAGGGTCTTTATAATCCGTCACCTTACCTCCTGCATACACATCTCCGCGAACTCCATGCTCGGGGCCGTAAAGAGCCACAAGTTTTACTTGAGGAGCTTCAAAGAGAATGTCTATAGTAGAACGCAGATTGCGGTCTACGCCGCTAGGGTTGGTCACCAAGCCAACTTTTTTCCCCTTAAGAACATCGAATCCGCGCTCGGCAAGGACTTCGATGCCGGGTTTCACCTGTGCAAAGGCGCTGGCGCAGAAAAGCACCGCCAACGAAATGAATAATGATCTTATTTTCATTTGTTAAATATTATTTCTTTCCAAATTCAGCAGGAACTGTCCTCCTAACGACAATGGTAACCGCCACTGTTGCCAGGCAGCAAGAGATGACCATCCAGAAGAAGCCGACATACCCGAGAGACTGCTGGAGCCATCCCGCGAAAAACCCGGGAATCATCATACTGAGGGCCATGAATGCCGTACAGAGGGAATAATGGGAAGTCTTGAATTCGCCTTCCGAAATGAATATCATATATAGCATATAGGCTGTGAATCCGAATCCATAGCCGAATTGCTCAATAAAGACACAGGTACTGATGACTGCTATGTTTGTCGGGCACGCCATACTGAGATAGACAAATGTAAGGCACGGAAGGGTCATACAAGCCGCCATCGGCCACAGAGCCTTTTTAAGGCCCCATCTGGACGCAGCAATACCGCCGATGATGCCTCCGACAGTAAGGCCTATGATACCGATGGTTCCATAAACAAGACCAACGGTCTCGGTTGAAAGAGCAAGTCCGCCCTTATCCGCCGCATCAAGAAGGAAAGGATTGATCATCTTTATAAGGAAGGCCTCCGGGAGACGGTAAAGCAGCATGAAAACAATCGCAAGCCAGACGAAAGGCTTCTTGAAGAAGGTCACGAAAGTACGGCCGAACTCCTTGAAAATCTCACCCGGAGATGTTGCATCTTCACGTTTGAAATCGGCTGCGGGACGCGGCATCATAAAGACATGGTACAGGGTAATCAGACCGAAGAGAACGGCACAGATTATCATAGTAACACTCCAAGCTCGTGGAATATCTCCGTACTTTGTCTCCAAAAGACCGGCAATTACAACGAGTACGCCCTGCCCGAAGATGGAAGAAAGGCGATAGAAAGTGCTTCGGATACCCACGAACAGGGATTGGTCACCTTGGCTAAGAGCGAGCATATAATACCCGTCTGCAGCGATATCATGGGTAGCAGAAGCGAAGGCTGTCACCCAGAAGATAATGAGAGTCAGTACAAACAGCGACACCGGAGTTTCTCCTGTGGCAATGACTTCCGGAGAAGGATGCGGCAGAGCAAGTGCCAGCCCGATGAAGGTTGCACTCATGAGAATCTGCATGGCCACCACCCACCAGCGTTTTGTCTTGATAATGTCGACAAAGGGGCTCCAGAACGGTTTTATAACCCATGGAAGATAAAGTATACTCGTATAAGCGGCAATGTCAACATTGGACATTCCCATCTTTTTGAACATTATCGTAGATATAGTGTTGACGATAAAATAAGGAATCCCCTCCGCAAAATAAAGCGTTGGGATCCAGAACCATGGAGAAAGGCTATTAGACTGTTTCATCGAATACTCTGTGTTATCATGCAAATATACAAAATCGCTCAGAAAAAAAGGAAGTAAAGTTTTTGAATCGGAATGCTTATCTTTGTGAAATAAGAAAAACAGTAGGATGAAACGCCTTCTATATATATTTATACTGACTCTCGTTGTCCTTGGATGCACTAAGGATCCCGTTGAAAGCAAGCTGAAGGAGCTGGACAAGATGCTTTCCAACAGGGCTGTATACGCCCAAAAACTTGAACACAGGGCGGATAGTATAAGGCTCGAAATGGGGAAAACAGAAAATGATTCCCTTAGATGGGAATATGCTGATACTCTCTTCAACATGTATCGGTTTTTCCAGGTCGATTCATCCATGAAGTACCTGAAAATCATGGAAAAGTGCGCAGGAGAAGATCCAACAAGACAGTTCCTGTGCTCTTTCTGTCAGGTGGAGATTGACGTGTCGTTAAGAAAATACAAAGATGCGGAAGACATCCTCACATCCATGGATACTCTCCAAATGAACAACCAGTTGAAAAGCCAGTATTATTCCTCACTGCTCCTTTTGTATGCCACAGAAGTTAGGGATGTCGCCCTTCCGGAGGATATGCGCTTTTCAAATGACTCAACCCGCGACGAGATGAGAAACAGGCTCATCGCGAGTCTGAAAACATCTTCTTTCGAATATATAAGGAGGAATGCAGTCAGAGATTATAAGCAGGGGCGCTACGAAGAATCAATCCGAAGCCTGGAAGAACTTGTCGAAAACTCAAAATCGCTGCAAGAAAAATCAAATGCAGCCTGGTCTTTGTCGAACGCCTACTGGAATGCAGGCGACAAAAAAAATCAAATGATCTGGCTTGCCCAAGGGGCAATTTACGATATACAGATTCCTGTCAGGGAGTTCTTGTCGCTTTACGAACTGGCAAATCTTGTTTATGAGGACCACCAACTGGTTCGAGCTTCAAGATACAACCAGATAGTCCTCGAAGAAGCACTTCTATGTAACTTCAATGCCCGCCTTTACAGTTCTGCCTCTTCCCAGCTCAACATAGTAAGAGCCGTAGAGTACGAGCAGCGGCGCCAAAGGATAATAAGTATTCTCGTCATCCTGCTTCTGAGCGCCCTCACTATCACTATCGCTGCACTGCTGAGACATTCAAGATCGCAGGCAAGGAACATCCGGGTAGGGGCCAAGAAACTTGAAAAAGTCAACAATAGACTCGAGGAGGCCAACAGGATAAAAGAAGGATATGTCTTTCAGTACATGAACCTCTCGGCAAAATACCTCGGTCTTGTAGAAGACTATCGCCACTCTCTACGTGTAACCCTCAAAGAAGATGGAGAAGAGGCCTTAAAACAAATGCTACGCGAACAATCGGTGACGAGAGATAATTATAATGAGTTCTACCGCATTTTTGACGAAACTTTCCTCGGGGTATTCCCGGACTTTGTAGAGGATGTCAATTCACTTCTGAGAGAAGAAGCACGCTTCAGCCTTAGCAACAAGAAGGAACTGTCCACTGGGCTAAGAATCCTGGCCGTAATCAGGCTCGGAATTACAGACAGCGGGAAGATCGCACAGTTCCTCAACTGCGCTCCTACGTCGGTCTATACCCACCGCAGCAAAATCAAGAAACAGGCCCTCTGCCCACCTGAAGAATTCGAAAAAAGGCTTTGTCAAATCTAGATAATACCCTTGACTGCTCAATAGCAAATAACCTGCTTATCAAAATATTACAAAAATAATCCCAAAAACAAATCTAGAAAAGGGAAGACCCGGTTTTTTTGAATACATATTTGGGGGTACATTTGTCAAAAAAACAGACCAAATATGTTCAATAAATTCCTAAGAATCGCACTTGCTCTTTGCATTCTTCCTGCATGCACACAATGTGCCTCACAAGAGAAGGAAGAAGAAGCCCCGAAAAGCATCGCATCTGTAAAACTGATCTGGGACAAAGACTATAGCGCCTTCCCATCCTTGGAGAAATTCTCCGGATCATACTTCGTTTCTTTCAGAGAAGGAGAAAGCCATATATTTGACAGTAACGGAGAAGCCAACGGGAAAGTCCGTATTCTCCGCAGTGAAGACGGAGAGACTTGGTCCCCCGTCGCCTTACTTGAAAAGAAAGGCTTCGACCTGAGGGATCCTCACCTGAGCATCACTCCGGACGGAAGACTCATGGTAATAATGGGAGGATCCATTTACCGTGACCAGAAACTCACCGGGAAAAACCCGCATGTATCTTTCAGCACAGACGGAAACACCTTTTCCAATCCTGAACCCGTCGTATACGAGGACAATCCCTCAGCCAACAACGAATGGTTCTGGAGAGTAACCTGGTTTGGCGACACCGGATATACCGTCTCATACGGGAGCGGAGAACTCCTTCTCCTGAAAACCAAAGACGGGATTCACTACAACAAGGTCACAACACTGGCAATCGACGGCTCGCCTAACGAGACCACCCTTCGCTTCCTTCCAGACGGAAGGATGCTCCTTCTTGCCCGCAGAGAGGGAGGAAACCAATTCGGGTGCTGGGGTGTCAGTTATCCGCCTTACACCGACTGGGATTTCAATCTCCTGAGCTTCCGAATCGGCGGCCCTGATTTCATGGTACTTGATGACGAAACGGTAATCGCCGCAGGGAGAGCGTACCTCGAAAAGGCAAACCGCACAAGAATATGGAAGGGAAACCTTCAGGGACAGTTCAAAACTGTCTTTACACTTCCTTCCGGAAGTGACAACAGCTACCCCGGTATCCTCAA
>Ga0256405_10008815_pt1 | contig 14172 bp, 12 predicted proteins | sample RumenRJG_02DNA_FD_189096 | JGI IMG/M metagenome (GOLD analysis project Ga0256405, IMG submission 189096) | Bovine rumen microbial communities from Lethbridge, Alberta, Canada - RJG_02 | ecosystem: Host-associated > Mammals > Digestive system > Stomach > Rumen | place: Canada: Alberta...
ATCTGCTTGAAATAAACAAATTAAATGAATATGTATTTGACAATAATTTCAGATTAAAGCAGGTGATAAAAGAAAAGGGTAATTACTAACCTAAATATTTAGGTTAGTAGACAGAATTCTCATTATAACTAGTCACTAGTATAGCTTATTTTTTTTGTCCGTCAATTTTGGGAAGCCGTCCAGACACCTTGGGGTTCAAAAAAACGTGATTTTTATGTTCCAAGGCAAGAGTTGTTTCCAGTCATCTTCAGTCCAGCCATCAGTATCAACGGCTTGTTCAAAAAAACAACGAAGATAATCTTCTGGATTTATATTGTGTATTTTAGCACATTCTATCAGACTGAACAAGAGCACCTGGGAAACCCCATGTTGAATTAGATTATATCTCTTTCAGGAACTCTTCCACATTCTTGTATTCAATTCCGTTTGAAGCAATACCGGAGCCACCTTTGTACAATACGCATCGGCGAATTACTTTTCCGTATATCTTTTCGGTATTTACAATGTTGTCTTCATTCAAAAGATGTTTTGCCTGTTCTTCAACAATTTCATCGCTGTGCTTGATTTCAAAACATTCTATTTCAGCTTTTTTCTTATCATAGATAACCATATCAAATTCGCCAGCTGCAAAATAAAGCTTAAAGACTTCTTTGCTTTTCCCATATCGCCGCTTAGTATCAAGAAGAACTATATCTTCAAGCATGTGACCCATAACGGTTGTCAAAAGTCGTTCTGTAATAAAAGTTTTTACAGGCTCACTCAACTGATCAAATTTTTCGTCCTTCAGAATCGAATGAACAAGAGCCTTTGCCTGACAGAATCTCATTCCCGGCTGAGTAAAAATTTTATTTTCCGAAAACTTCAATTTTCTGCCTATTGCCCTCAAATCACACTCATCAAGAAGATCCAGTGCTTCTAAATATTCTTTTATTTCTTCAACATGGTCATCTGTAATTTGAACGGTCTGCAAATCCTTATTCTTTATCTCAAGAATTTCCATAAGATTTTCAGTAACTGAAGCTTCATCAAGATTCTCAAAAATCTCTATTCTATTTTCCTCTTCTCTCTCTTTTCTCAAATTACGACCAAGCAAATGTAGATCATGTGATTTAAAATCGTCCGTGAGAATCTGAACCAAGAATTTATGAGATTCATTTTCAATTATTCTGTTTATTGCACCTGTGAGTTCTTTTTTTTCATAAAGGCCATACAGATTTCGGAAATGATTTCCATCCTGATAGCACTTCAAAGAATGCTGAATGTTAGAGCAGATTGCAGTATCAATATAAATTCTGGTTGATTCATTATCACGGAAAGATGCATCCTCTGCATTGACTTCTTTGTTTTCAAAATCCCATACTCCAGCCTTCAGTGTTCCTCCATAGCGGATATATTCATCAACGTCATTAATACCAAGCAGTCTTGAATGTTCAGAAAATGGAATATAAGTTGTATGAACCATCACTGCCCGATCATAAAGCTCTTCATGAACTGCCAGCCAGAAGCCAAGGGAATCTGTTCCTGAAAGAACAATCTTCATTCCCATTGCCGAATAAATATCAGAAAGAATTGCTGCAGAATCAATAAAATCGCTGATAAGAGTCACTTCATCTATAAACACATATTTTATGCCAAGTTCGCGAAGCTGTTTTAAATCTTTATTCAACGAAGCCATTGTATCGGTAACAGTTGCCTTGATATAAACACTACGCTTAAAGTCCCCTTCTTTCATTCCGTAAAGGCACTGGCGAAGCATCGTTGTTTTGCCGGTTCGCCTAAGTCCATAAACAAGACAAACCTTGTCCAGTGTGTCACTGTAAAGATAGTCCTGGATCTGTGTAAAACAATCGCGTTTATGAAAATCCTTTGTCTGGGATGCAAAATCTTTAAGATCCTTACCATACATAATCCTGAGATTAAACTTTGCATCTTTTATGGAAGGACTCTCGATAAAGGCAGCAGAAGATTTTAATTCAGAAAGCTTTGCTTGCAGGGATTTACGGAGTTCTATCTTTTTCTGAAATTCATCAAGTTCTTCGTTCTTGATATATTTGCTTTTTACTTTTCCGTTTTCGATCCACTGCTGATAATAACGTTCCTTGCCGTTAATCATTTTTTTAGAAATATAGCCAACCGGCAATGAGGCAATCTGATTTTCAAAATCAGAAATTTGAGAGTTTATATCTTCCATATTCATTCCCCCAAATAATTTATTTCATTAATTATTATAACCTATTATAACCTATTTGCAAATAGGTTATAATAGGTTATTTTCCACCTTCTTTGCAGGTCCCTACCAGGCGCAATACATTCGAAGAATGTGTATTGCGCCTTTAACCCGATATCGGGTTAAAACGAAAGTTATTTTTTTTAGGCCCTGAGAATTACCGGGATTCCATTCTCTTTTGTAATCAATCCGAGTTTTTTCAACAATCTGCTGTTTAAGCAGTACGTCAATACAAATTGGCAATCCCATCAACTTACCCCTTTAACTTACCCCTCTATTTAAAGGGGTAAGTAATGAAATATTGTTTTAGTTCACTTAAACAAGCGAATCTTCTTTATCTCTCACTCCCCTCCGGCTGTTCAGCACTTTTTTTTGTAACAGAGCACGGAATAAACTTTACCACACCAGATAAGCCTTTAGCTTCCATCAGAAGATTAAGATCCTCGGTATGGCGGCTTGTAAATCTTGTTCTCATTGCAAGGTCCTTAAGAAAAGGCAATGCATATTCGGAATTGAAAAGTTCTCCGGCCACAAGATACATTGCATGATTAATTTTTTTTCTGTTCTTCACAGCCTGAACTTTTTCGTATTCTGCTTTTTCGCGTAATTCTTTTTTCATTTTTGCTTTGAGATAATCTTCATAATTTTTGTAATATGCTTTAAGTTCTTCCTGAGAAAGAGATGCTAATTCTTTCCGACTTTTAATTTTAAATTCTTCCATAAATCACTTTTCCTCCTTTGTTTTTGATTTCTGGTTTTTAATATTCTTTTCAACGGAGTTCTGGACCTGCTGGGAGTACAGTTCCATTCTTCTATTGAATTCCTCACTCGCCTTCTTACGGGCTTCTTCCATCTGCTCTTTCAGGTATTTTGCAGCTTCCCCTTTTTTGATTTTCAAATCTTCATCTGCCTGTTTTTTAGTATCTGAAAGATACTTATCAGCTTCAGATTTCTGTTGCTTCAAATACAGCTGAGCTTCCGCCTGAGCCTGTTTCAAAGGTTCTGTAATTTCAGCTTCATATTTATCCGAATAGAATTTTTCAAAAACATCTTTGCAATTATTTTTTACCCACAAACTATGCGTACCGATGCCACTGATGTATGAAAACAGTAACAACACCATTGCAGGAATAGCAAAAGTAATATGAACAGAATTTTTGAAGGCTTTTCGAATTTCTTTTCCAGTATTACCAAGCTTAATTGCAGCCTGCTCATTTGCTTTAGTCTGTTTTTCAAGAATTGATTTGACTGTCGATTCAATGGTACATGTGATTTCCCTCTGAACAGAAGCCATATCAATTGCACTTTTAATGGTATTTCTGCAGACGGTATCAAGACCCTTACAGGAATCGGCGCAACCTTTGAAATCCTGCAAAAGAGCCTGAACTGCATCCATACAGTCATTAAAGATTTGCTGATTCTGTTCTGTAAGAGAGCGGCGTTCCTTCCTACCCTCCTCCTGAGTCTGCACAAAAACTTTTCTCAAAGTTTCAGAAAGTTCATTCGTGAACCTTCTGATTTCACCCAAAAGCACTTCCCTATCACGGGCATTCATTTCATAAACTTCTGGCCTGGAATTTGCAACCTTCTCAAGAAGATTCTCAATATCAACAAGTCTTTCAACTTTTGTGTTTGTGTTTATGATCAGATCTTCAAGCTCATTATTCATATTTACCTCCACTTATCTTGAATATCCTGAATCATTGGATATTTCATTTTCTTTATCCCGGAATTTGCATTTCTTACACTCGGGATACTCAATTACTCCACAAAGCAGACAACGAACTTTTGGTCCCTGATTCTGATTTACAGAGCCGCTTCTTGAAGTACCAGCCCCAGATGATACAGGGAAACTTACCGGAGCAGGCTTTGGAGCTTCTGCTGGTTTTGAAGATTTTGCAACTGGTGCCGGAACAGATACAGAAATAGTTTTCGGACTACCTGCCTGTTTTTTAGGATTTACAGTTGTAGAAGGAGTAACCTCTGCTGCCGAAGCAGATTTCACAGTTTTTTCTCCAGAAACTGACTTTATGCCTTCAACCTTTTCCGGAGCCTTTCTGGTCCATGCAGAAAAATCTGTCTTTATAGCTTCTGTTCGGATACGATTTACAGGCAACTTCGCACTTTCTTTTTCTTTCTTCTGGATTCGTGAAAGCTCATCCTTTACATTTTTTAAGTTGCGTTTCGTTCTGTTAATCCTCCTGCGTCTTTTTCTGTCCAGATTTGTTTTTTCTGGTCCGCGATGAACCTGCGGAGCTTCAAGTTCTTTTCCAGTCTTTTGTTTTGCTTCTTCATTACGAACATCAAAACTCCTGAAATCAACTTCCTGTATCCCTTTTTCCCGCAACCGTATGTTTATTAACTCCCCTATCTTTAACTTCATATTCTCCATCCATTCTTTAGAATTCCGGTCCCTGTCTTTTTTTGTCTTAAAAGTGGACTTATCAAAATCCCATGCCCGTTCCGTCGAAAGAATATGAAGATGGATATTATCATTATTCTCCAGAATCCTTTTTCCGTTCTCATCCAGAAGAAAATTACCATCTTCATCCGTTGCAGCCTCTTGATGCGGCTCATGAATGTTCCAGTCAACACAGTATTGATCTTCCTGACCATCAGCCTTTTGCTCCCTGGAAATAAGAGCCGCTATATCTTTGGAAAGTGCAATATTCTCTTCAACAGAAAGTTCCTTAGGAAGCGCGACCAGAATTTCTTTCGAAAGCCTGGCATCAATTCTTTTCTCGAAAGCTTCAACTGCATTCCACAGTTCTTCCCTCGTAAGCTTCACTCCATCAGGAAGAATCAGGCCGCCGTCAATATGACCGCCTTTTTTGGTATAATCCTGGATTTTTTCACGTCTTTCATCATACAGTTTCTCGCAAGCTCTATATGCAGCACTTGCTACAACAGACTGCCCTTTCTGTCGGCTGATGGGATTGGCACGAACGAATGCTATTGCCATGGCGCCTCCCCTACCCTAAGACTTCTACACACAGTTACAACTGCTGGCTTCTCACAAGGTTCACGCCGCTGGTGTTCCATTAGCCATGCATCAACGTCTGATTTTCTGAATCGAACCGATCTCCCAATTTTCATTCTTGGAATATCAAGCCTATCTACGCAACTTAAGCAGATGTTGAGATAACTGCACATTTCTTTGCGCGTAAGCAAAACTTCTTTTTCCACAATACTTCTCCTGAAAAAAAAATTAGGGCATACAAGGAAGACTGCCCTATGTCTTCACTGTATGCCCTAACTATATGGAATATTTCAGGATAATGCCCGCAACCTTCTCGCACAGGCCGCAACAATAGAAAAATTTTTAATACTTTTTCATACTCTTTGATACTCTTTACTCTACAACTTCCCTTTTTCGGCTTCGAAATTCACTTACAGACTTTGCCCTGAGAGGATTTCCTTTAGAATCTAATATATTTTTTGCAATAAACTGAGGGGTGAATAGCTCTTCATCCTTATAATAATATTCATCCATAACATTCAATAAATCTGCTAAAGTCTTTCCCTCTGCAATCTTATACTTCCCGTCTATTTTTACAAGAACAGCCTTTCTCATAACCATTTCTTCCAGGACTTCATACATGTATCGAAATTTCTGATCCACATATTCAATTTCTTCAGAAAGTTTGAAAAAACAAAATTCATAGTCAACATCCGTAAATATATATCGCCATTTCATTTTCGTAAGTTTTCTTTTTTGAACTGCCTGGCGACAAATAGAATAAATAGTAAAGAGTAAAACGGCACTTGCCATAAATCCATTTAATACACCATCAAGCCACATCTTTGATCTAATGGAAGAAATTGTAGTAACTAATAAAAGCAAAAACATTATAAAAAAGAAAACTGTATAAAAAGTTGCACTTTTGCTATATGCCTTTGTATGAAATCTGACATACCCCTGAAAAAGCTCAAAGAACTGAATCTTCTCACTTTTTTTATATTTTCGTTTAGCTTCATCCTTAGTAAAAGCGGTAACAAGATTCTTTACAGATTCTTCTTCCCATAAAGAACTATCTTTTATTTTGTTTGATTCGATCAAATCAGAAAAGAAGCCTCTATAAATATTTTCATCCATGGCCCAGTCAAACTTTGAAAAATCACCGTTATTTTGAGCATACAAATAACAGAATAACACAAGACACCTGTCCAATGATTCCTGGATCCAGCGCTGGGACTTCAAATGTCGCCAATGAAAATTTTCGTTCATACTACCCTGCAATTTTTCTTCCTCCTTTCATTCCCGATATTACATCAGGACCTCTATGAATATTAAATATATTGAACATAGGACAGAAATCAAGTGTCTCAGAGCCTTTACTTCCATTACGATTTTTCAAAATCTTTACCTGCACTTCAACAACTCCACCATGTTCTTTTGTTTTAGCCGTAACTTCATTAAATAGCAGCTGTGCTTTTGCCTTTGAATCCTTTGCTTCTACGCTGAACTCTTCCATTTTTGCATACTGAAGTCCAATCAGCACATCACTTGAATATTCAATTGCTCCAGATTCCTTAAAGCTTGCCATATTCACCGGAGCAGAATAATTATCCCGATTGAAGGAACTGATTCCAATGACAACTGTATTAAAATCACGGCTTAAGATTTTCAGTGATTTTACATTTTTGTCAGTTATCTGCTTATCGGATAGAAACTGTAGTCCTTCCGGAGCATCGAGAATCTGCAGATAATCAACCATAACAACAGGAGCACGCCCAGTTCTTTCTGTATGCTCCTGAACAATATTTCGAATTTGTTTTACAGAAATTCCATCATAAGATTCATATATGAATAGATGCCCGGCAAAAGTTTTGTATTTATCCCAAGCCTTTAGGATTAAGTCTTTTTCCTTCTGCGAATATTTCTGATAACGGTTCCCATCCAGAATTCCTCTCATTGTTTTTGCATTTGTTGAACTTCTGGTTGCTTCCACATCAAAAATGCAGGTAAGCCGGCTGATACTCTTTGCCATAAGTTCAAACTTTGACATTTCAAGAGAAAAGATGATTACATCCCTACCCTGCTGTGCTATCTGGTCCGCAATCTGCAAACATAATGTAGTTTTTCCAAGTGAACTAATTGCACCTACAACATACAAGCCTGGATACATTCCACCATCCAAGACTTCATCAAGATTTGTAAAACCAGTCGGAATATGAACGTTGTTTTTCGAATCACGAATAAAAGCCTGCATCGCATCAATACAATTCAGAGCATTGCACTTATCAAGGGTGTTTGTATTAACGACATCAAGCGCAAACTGAATTTCTTCTTCAATTCTAGAAGCAAAACCAAAATAATCAGCTACCATTGCTTCATTTGCATCTTTGTATCCTGCAAACAATACCTCAGAATCCGCAAAAACAAGTTTTACCCCTTTTTTTCTGAGCTGTTCTTCCTGAGCCTTAGCCTTCTCCGTCGCTTCCTGACCAGCCTTATCATAATCTAGTGCAAAAATTACAGGCTGCGATGGAAGCAATTCTTCTAACAGCCGCAGGAACTTATGAATCATCGATACTGAACCAAGTGCAACCGCCGTTCCTGTTGCCTCATAAATACTCATTGCATCAATCTCACCTTCCACAACAAAGATAGGAACTGTAGCACTTTTTAGCACCCCGGCATTAAAAATCTGGGTATGCCCTACTTTCATTTTAGTACAGTTTATATCTTTTTCGCCTGTATAACGTGCAAGATAACTTCCTTTCCCCGTAGGAATGATTAATCGTTCCGTTTCAAACATCTTTCCTGATGCCTTAGGATGCTTCCAGTTTTTGCAATATCCAATATTGAAATGCTTCATTGTGTCTAAGGAAAGCCCACGTTTTTTCCAATAGTCAGTCTGCTCTATGTTTTTATGCCATTCGTCAAAAAGATTCGCATAATCTGCTTCCTCTGTTTCCGTTAAGGTAACAGTTTTGTTGACAGTAGGCTGGAGTTGTACAGTTTCTATCTTCTTAAGATCTGGATTTCGCAAACTAGTACAGTTTATATCTTTTCTCAATGCATAATCATTCCCAAGAGCCAGATTAAGGCCAAGCTCTCTGCAGGCATTTTCTACAACAGCTCCAGTATCAGATTGGTCAATATGATTTTTAACTGCCAGAATATCAACAAAACTTTTACTGGAAAAACAGCCCTTCCAACATGTAAAATGATTCTTGTTCTCAGGATTTTCGGTAATACCAGTCCCTTTAGGTCCGGAACCGCTTCCGCATATAGGACAGATATACCCTCTGTTTGATTTGTCAGCTTTCAGCCACATTGCAGCATTCTCGTTGATGTAAGTTATGGCTTCCTTATATTGCATTTGCACTCCTTATAAATGTTTTTAATTCACTACAAGGAATATATCTGATGCCGTTGCCGCAGGCAAGGAACGGCGTCAGATTCTTAATAATCTATTGATTATCTTTTATGCAAAATTCGATTTTTTAATTTATTGTGTTATAAAGAGTTAGAAAACTAACTCCCACGTAAAAGGTATTTAAATCCACGTAGAAAGTATGAAATTCCACCTGATAGGTATGTATACTTCCCGTATTTTTTACTACGATGAGCTTTTATTTATCAAATTACTTCTTTTTGTAGCCAAAGCTTTATAGCTCTGCAGGTACTTTTCTCCCAAATGAACAATCAGATATCCTTTTAAAAGCCAGTCAGAAACGGACCATGAAGATTCGCTATATAACTCAAGGAAAAAATCGTTTGAATCAGATTCACAAGCATTAATTTCATCAACAGCCTTTTTTACCGCATCAACAATATCTCTTCCAGGATTTTTTGTATCAGAAACGTCAGGAAGTGAAAGATACTGCTGAATAATGCGATTATTTATGTTCAAGACATTGTCTTCACTTTCAAAGTTCTTAGCATTTACACGTGCGTAATAAAAAACTGCTTCGCACAAATTATAAGCTCTGCTTGAAAGATTATACAGATAAAATGGCATAAGCTGATATTGCGATATGATAAAATTCCAGTCTTTAACCGTATTCAAATCAACTCGAACAATATTCCTATTCAAAGAATGATTAATAAAAATGTTTCCATGGTCCCAGCTGTGAACTTTCTTGTTTTTGCCTTTTCCTACAGTTCTGGAACCACCAATTACAAACATCAAAATGGAATCCAGTGCCGGACCTATATGATTCCTGGCAGAATCAACTGATTTGTAGAAGCCCTTTTCCACCAGCTCAGACAAATTAAATTCAATAAAAGGTTTTACAATCTCACCTCGTATAAATGCCTCCTGACTTACTTTTGTCATCAAAAATCTGAAAAGCTTCTTGGTCGGGTCAGGAATTCCGTTTTGCAATACCGATGAAGGCAAAATAAATTCCGCATTGTAATCATTTGAACTTTGTAAGATTGTAACAGTACTGTTATCTTCAGAAAGAAAAACTTCAAGTTTTTTGTCCCTTGTATGACGAATGTTCTGAAAACGGTTTGCCATTCTGGGAATATCAAGAGAATTCATAATTGTTTTTTCTGTCAGTTCAATAACGACGCTGGATGGAGTTGAAAAATACGACAGATCTGGGACAGAAAGACCTCTTTTCAACCGTACAGCCTTTTTAGTTAAGTCCATTTATCTCTTCTACATCCCGAATCATCAAGTCAATTGTAGACTCAATATTATCAACAATAGCAATATCCGGATTAGCTTGATCTACAAGTTCATCTATACTAATACCAAACCTTTTAGTTTCCTGAACAGGATAAAATTCACTGAAATCATCAATAATTTCATAAAACCTTAGTAACTTTTCTGTTGTAGGGCCATCCTGTTTTTTTGTCACCCGCGAAAAGAGTTCGTTAAAAGCTATGATATCCTTTTCAAGCTCCGAAACATTAAATAACGTAGAATCCATGAAGGATACATCCAGCTCTGCAAACAAATCTTTATAAGCCTGATTTGAACAATAAAAATATATCAAAGTATCTTTTAAAAAATAAATTGCATCCGATGCCATAGACCGTTTTGTCTGATATTTTTCTGTGAATAGGGAAGGTGTAGTTAAAAGGTCATCTGCGATTGATTTGTACTTATCTTCTGGAAGTTGTAAGTCCTGAAGTTTTTTTGCAACAACATCCATCCGTTCCATTTCCTCAAACAACAATTCCAGTTCAGTATAAAAATGGTAGAACTGCTGGCGGTATGTCTGAAAGTCCTTTTGCTGCTGAAAATATTTCCCCTCAAGATGCTTGTAGACAAGCCAAGTATCATACTCTTCTTTATTACCTAAGATTGATTTATAAGCAGCATCAAAAAAATCCTGGGGAACAGCCGGTTCTGGAAGCCGGTTTTTATATGCATCTTCAATATCCTTTTTAAGAGAGTAGAGGAACAAAGTTCCTACGTCTTTCCCAGAAAATGCTTTTTGATTCAAAAGTTGTTCGAGTGTCTTTGCCATAAAAAATCCTTCTCTCACAATAGCATATTTTTTGGAATTTTTGCAGAGTAAACCGTAACAAGAAAGATATAAACTGTAGCACTTTATAACATTTCACCTTATAGAAAAATATATATTTACTACAGTTTGTATCTTTTCCGCATCAATATTCTTGAATTCAATTATGAAAAAAGTAAAATCATCATCTTGGTTTCGCAGGTTGAAAACTAATTTAGAGCCTCCATTTACATGTTGTACAGTTTATATCTTTACAGAGACATACATTCAAAAAATAGTACAGTTTGTATCTTTTTAGACTGTTACAAAGAACAAAGTAATTCAAAACTTCTAAAAGGGGAGGGGACAATTTTATTTCAAAATTGCTAAAATCAGGCCATAGAGCGCATTTTTAACGAAGATGATAAAATATGTCGAGCTTTGAAAAAAGACGCGTCAAAACGCTTCTATGAGCGAGTTTTTAATTTTTATTTTACAATCATATATTTATATATATATTTATTTTACATATATTATACATAAGTTATACAATTATATATAATTTTATATCTCAAAATTCTTAATAAAATGCTCACATTTATTCACGGATATACACTTTTCACCTTAATTATAAGCCCTCCAGATTGCATTATTTGCCTTCTTTCCGTACCTTTATACATAAATATTTAATCCCAGAAGACTCAAAATTTCATCCATAAAAAATGGGAAAGTAATTGTATAATCTAGATATAATTATTTATACAAGTGTTATACATTAGTTATATTTTAGTTGTACATTTATATATTATGTGATATATTTGTTATAGGGAAATTAAAAGAATGAAAACAATAACTTTTGCACTTCAAAAAGGTGGCGTGGGAAAAACTTCTATGAGCGTTTCTGTTGCAGCTCAACTTGCGAAATTTGGAAAGAAAGTAATCATCATAGATTCAGATCCTCAGGGAAACTCCACATCATGGCTTATTGAAGACCTCGAAAACGAGTTTTCTGATATTTTATTTGGAGACTGTAAGGTTACAGATGCTATATGCAAAACTCAAATAGAAAACCTTGATATCATTCCTACAGCAGGGGTTGGTGGAAGTCTCAATAAATATAGTGAACGCGAAGCTGCAGGAAAGCCATATGCCGTTTCAGATATTATGCCGGAACTCAGCAGCTTGGGTTATGATTACTGTATAATCGACACCAGTCCTTCTTTCAAGGCTCTCGAAAAAGCTTGTATTATGGCATCTGATGAAGTTATTGCAGTTCTTACACTTAGCCTCTTGGGAACAGACGGTTTACAGATTTTCACAAGACATCTTGCAGAATTCAAAAAAGATTTCCGGCTTCCAGAAGACCGTCCTATTTTCAATAAAGTTATCTTCAACTCACGAAATAAATCAATCAAACATCAGGGAGACCTTCTGGACCAGTATGAAGCTGGCCTTAATGCAGGATTCTTGAAGTTTGTTGTTCCTGTCGATCAGGCATTTGAAAGAGCTTGCGGAGCTCATCTTTCAATTAATGAAGTAAATGCAAAACCTGAAACAATTCAGGCCATCGCTGATATAGCAAGGAGTCTTTAATGGCTGTAGAAAAGAAACCAAAAATGCACACATCAGATATCGGAAATCAGATTTCAAGCATTAATTCCGTAATATCACCAACACCAGTTCAGGAAACTGATCCAAAGAAAGACCCAAAAAAAGACTCGACACTTGTTGCAGTCCGCCTTTCAGAAGCTGAAAAACGTTCTCTAAAGTCTTTTTTTGATGCAAATGGCATAACATTATCAGGTGGTATGCTCAAATGTGCAAAATATGTCATGGAAGAAGTAAATCTTGGAAATCTCAGAGTTTCTGCAGATGGTGGTATAAAATCAAGAAGATAAAAGTGCTACAGTTTGTATTTTTTATACTTCAAAACAGATAGAAACTGTACAACTTTTCTTCTATATAATAATACAATTAATGAGGTCATATTAAATGGCAAAGAAAAAAAATGAAAACCAGGAATCATATTTGCCTCTTGAGATAAATCTTACTGATGGGGTAGAGGAGAATAATGAAAAGCATGTCCGCTCATATATTCCAAGCCCTTTCATTGCAGCAGCACTTCCTTCGCGTGATATAAGAAAACCTGTTTTCATTCGCAAATACAATAATGTCACGATGAAACTTTCAAGTGGAAATAAAGTTCCATTTGGAAAATATGGCCGTCTCCTGCTTACAATATTGACCACTCATGCAGTAATTAACAAGAATTCAAATCCAGGACAGCCAATTCTAATTAATTATAAATCACTAAATCAGCTGTTAAAGGAATTACAACTTCCTAGTTCCAGAAGTAACGACATAAAGGAGCAGCTGGATTGTTTTAAGGAATGTACATTCATTTTTGAAGAAAAAATCATGAAAATCACACAGACATCTTTGTTTCATGATTATCTTGATGAAAAAACAATTGAAAGTTTGGGAGACAAAGTAACCGCGACAAAATTTTCTTCAGGTATAATTCCGTTTTTAAAATCAATGGAATATGTAGAATTAGAAGACCGTAAAGGTAATAAACAACACATTGGACTTTCTATTTGTTTGTCCCAGGATTTTGTGAAATTCTCACAGGAACATTCTGTACCAATTGATTATACGGTTTATAAAAATATTAGTAGTGCAATAGGAAAAGATATTTACGCATGGCTTATTTACAGAAACAACAGCATAAAATCGCCATTGTTTATTTCAAGGGAGGCTTTAGTAAGTCAATTTATGCCAGTTGATGATACTTCTCATCCAGATCAATTAAGAACAAACTATGATTATATAAAAGAGCAAATTAAATCTATCAAACAGAAGTATTATCCGGATCTAAATATTGAATTTGATAAATCTGGGTTTGGAATAACATTGCACAAAAGTAAAGCTCCAATGCTTTCTGATGATAAAAGATATATCTTAGTTACAGCGAACTTGTAGTTATCCACAATTCTATGCTTACTACTACTTGTTTTAACTATTTGTTTAAACTATTTGTATATATAGAAGAAAAGATAAATACTGTAGAAGGGATGGATAGAAACTGTAGGGTAGGGGAGTGTGGATAACTCAGTTTATTCTATATATTATAAGAGAATTTGACTTTTGCATAGAAAGATAGAAACTGTTGTGGAAAACTCAAGAAATCCACAGGTAAAAAGTGGATAAGTCAGATATAAACTGTAGCATATTTCTAAATAAGGAAAAATTATTCTGGATTTCTTTGAAATAAAATTCTAAAAAAAGAAACTAACGAGAATCATATTGAGTTACTACAGTTTATATCTTTTATGGATACAAACTGTAGTGGTGTATTTAGTAACTCGTTTGTGAGCTATGAGCTTTTAGCGAAATAGATCCTAAAGGCGCAATACACATTAGCCAAGGCTAACGTATGCGCTAGGGGGACACCTAGAACCCAAAGAAAAGACAAATTATGGATGGATTCAGAATATTAGAAATCACACAGCCAAGTGAACTTCATGTTACAG
>Ga0256405_10008816_pt1 | contig 14170 bp, 9 predicted proteins | sample RumenRJG_02DNA_FD_189096 | JGI IMG/M metagenome (GOLD analysis project Ga0256405, IMG submission 189096) | Bovine rumen microbial communities from Lethbridge, Alberta, Canada - RJG_02 | ecosystem: Host-associated > Mammals > Digestive system > Stomach > Rumen | place: Canada: Alberta | collected...
GATGAATGCATTCGAGATCCGCGAACTTGTCAGGGAACTCACCAACCACGGCGTTACTGTCCTTATTTCATCACATAACATGTACGAGGTCGAGAACCTCTGCGACCGTGTTGCTATGATCAATCACGGAGAGCTCATCCTCTGCGGGACTCCGAAGGAACTCAAGGAGCAGTTCGATGCGAACAACCTCGAAGAGGTCTTCATCAAGGCGGTGAGGAGATGAACCATCTCGCCAACATAACCAAGAAAGAACTGAAGGAACTTCTGACGCCTGGCACTATCGTCTCCATCATCATGGTGGTCATCCTCTTCTCCTGCCTCGGGACCATGATGAGCGGTCAGAGCGAAGATGTTGCGGCCCCCAAAGAGATAGGTATCGTCTACGGCGGAGAACTGGATACCGACCTCACTCAGTACACGCAGGGCAGCGATACTATTCACGTAACCCCCAGATGGCTCATTACCAACGCATACAGCTCGACCTACGGTGTCAAGGACCCTACGGCCATAGCGAACCATCTCCACTTCATGACTGCGGCGTATGGGCAGAATGAGGCCATACTCAATGAGATGAGATCTAACAACTATGAGTATGTCCTTTCCATCCCCACCGATCTGAAGGCGAATTTCGATGCCAGCAAGCAGACGACGATCTCCACCTACTTCATCTACAAACAGGGCGGACTGTTCAGCAGCGTCTCCAGCTCAACCGGTACGCTCATGGTCGACAGCATGTCCACCCTGCTCACTTACGCAATCGAGGCCAGTTCCGATCCCGCCACTGCGGTATTCGCTACCAAACCTATCACATCGGACATCGATTCCTCCTACACGGAGGTCGCAGGCCAAGTCCGTCAGGGAGTAACTCCGTATCAGATTTACAGCTCCATGATGGGTCAGACCCTCATCGTCCCTATCATCGTCATGATTGTGATCATCATGGTCGGCAGCGTGGTCATCTCCTCCATGGGAAGCGAGAAGGAGAACAAGACCCTCGAGACTCTGCTCACCATGCCCATCCGCAGGACCACCATCGTTGGCGGAAAACTGCTGGCGGCAGCCATCATGGGACTCGTCTACGGAGTCTGTTACATGGGCGGAATGATGATGTACTCCAAAGGACTGACCAGCGGACTCACGGATAGTTCTGTGGATCTGGCACAATACGGTCTCGTGATGGACACCTTCGACTGGATCATCCTCCTGGTGGTCCTCTTCCTCGCCATCTTCAGCGCACTGGGTATCTGCATGATACTCGGTGCCTTCACCAAGAACTACAAGATGGCGCAGACCATGACCCTGCCCATCAGCGGACTGGCGATCATCCCCATGTTCGTCTTCATGTTCTCGAGCTGGGAGAGCCTCGGTACCGTGGGTCAGGCATTGATGTTCCTGATACCGTTCTCGCATCCGATGATGGCCATGGACAACCTGATATTCGGCGATATGAGCATCGTACTGTTCGGAATCGCCTATCTGGTGGTATTCGACATCATCATGATTCTTATCACGGTAAGGATATACAACTCAGACATACTGATCACCGGTCTCGGCCAGAACAAGACCGTGGTCAGGATTCAGAGGATATTCACTAAGAGGGGAGAGCATGAGGACGAATGAGATACTCGACAGGCTCCGCGGGAGCAAGAAGATCATCCTGACGCACGGGAACTCCGACATGGATGCCATCGGTTCGGCATACGCCCTCAAGAGCTGCTTCGAACCCGCTGATATCTGGGCACCGGCAGGTGTGGACCGTGTGGCCAGGATGGTGGCTGACAAACTGGAAATCCCCATCCTGGAGACCGCCGATCTCAAGGATTACGACCTTGTCGTAGTGGTGGACACATCCTCTCCCGACCTCCTCCAGACCGAAGGGCTGACGGTACCTCCGAACAGTCTGATCATCGACCATCACGCACCCACCGGTAAGTGGGACGACATGGATTTCAGCTGTGACGAATCCCGCACATCCTGTTGCGAGATCGTCTACGACCTCATCACCTCCGCAGGTATCGAGATAGACCGCAAGACCGGTCTGGCACTTCTCGGAGGGATGCTCACGGACAGCGGACACTTCCAGTTCGCCGACAGCAGGATGCTGAGGACCTTCGCCGATATCCTTGACAAGTGCCAGATCCCCATGGACGAGGCTCTTCTCCTGGTACGCGCACCGGTCAGCATGTCCGAACGTACAGCTGCCATGAAGGCCATCGGCCGTTCCAAGTTCGAGAAGGTGGCTGATATGATCGTCGCCGTATCCTACGGAAGCAGTTTCGAGGCCGCATCCTGCAGAGCACTGATGGCCTCCGGAGCCGATGTGGTCTTCGTCGGATCGCAGAGGGACGAGGAGTTCCGTGTAAGTGCCAGAGCAACCCAGGAGATGGTGCGGAGAGGTATCAAGCTCGACGCCATCATGGGCCAGCTCAGCAAGGAGACCACCACCGACGGCGGAGGTCACGGCGGAGCCGCAGGGATGACCGGGATCGGCGATGCAGAGGCCATGGTCCACATGTGCATGATGAAGACCATGGACGAGTTCCGCAACATCAAGAAGAGGATGGAAGCGGAAAGGGACTCGCCGGGTTCCACCGGCGAGTGATAAACTTTTTTCCGTTTAACGGAGTTTTCCGAGACCCTTCAGGATCTCGACTACCTTGTCGTAGTTCTCGGGATGTGCCGTGAAGAACTCGTTGACAGGTGCCAGCACCTTGTTGATACCCTCGGCGACTCCGGATTTGAGATCGACGGGTCCGAGGGCTCCGGAGAAGTATGCCTCGGTGAGGGCCTCGTAGGAATCGTAGGACACGTTGCCACCGTACTTCTCGGGACGCTCGATGTCCATCCTTCCGAACCTGGGGAAGATGATGTACTTGGCGATCATCAGCATGGGGTTGGTGCTCTCGTTCTCCTTCTCGGGAGGACAGTAGGCCTTCTTGATCTTCTGCCTGACTGAGTCGGGGGTGTCGTGGATGTTGATGCTGCTGGTGGGGTCGCTCTTGGACATCTTCATGTCGATCATGGCCGCGGACTGCTCGTCCATCGACTTGGCCTCCTCACGGACGGTCTTATCCTTAGCACCGTCGCCGTTCATCCTCGCTCCTCCCTTCAGTCCGGGAAGCAGGGGAGTGTGGATGGCGATGGGTTTCTTCCATCCGAACTTCTCGGCGACCTCGCGGGCCAGCATGTTGACCCTCCTCTGATCGATTCCGGCATAAGCGACATCCACTCCGAGCTGGAACATGTCGACACACTGCATGAGAGGGTAGATGATCTTGGAGGAGTCAAGCTCTGCCTCATCCTCCTTCCTTCCCATGATTGTCATGGTCCTCTTGATCCTGGACAGGGAGGTGATCTTACCTACCTTGATGATGTTCTCCCAGTAGGAGAGGTCGTTGACGACGTCCTGTGCGTACCTGAACTCCACCTTATCCGCAGGTACACCCAAGGCGACGAAGCAGTCCTCCATGTACCTGGCGACAGCACGGATGTTGTCGAGATTGCCGCCGACCTTGTCGTTGATGGATGCGTGCCAGTCTGCCCAGAGGATGATGACCTTGAAACCTGCGTCGCAGAGGTCCTTGATCTTGGCGGTCACGAGTGCCCATCCCATGTGGACGATTCCGGATGGCTCGAAACCGATATAGGCCAGAGGCTGCTCCTTGGTCTCCAGAACGGTCCTGAGCTCTTCCTCGCTCACGACTTCCATCGTGTTCCTTTTGATAAGCGCAAGTCTCTCTTCCACAGTCATGTTGTTTGATGCCATCTTTATCGACAACCGTTGTGGTACGGATATGCTCCTTCCTTAAAATAATAAGGGCGGGCGGCCTTGAAAAAACCGTTACCGAGTTAATAAAGTCGGTATATAAAGGGCTTTATTATCGAAGATTATAGTTAAGCAAACTTTAGTATAATAGCAGTTAATAAAAAATTTAATAAAATTTTTAGTAAAAATCATTTTGGTAAAATGAATATAAATACTACTTTATTAATATAAATACATGGACAAATCCAGATTCGTTTCCTCCATATCAGGTGAGGTAAGATTCGATACGGATGGGATGTATGCCTATTTCCAACCGAATGAACTTCCTTTTGACCTGCAGATTGGAAAAGACACGATCAGGCAGTCACGTGAAGCGCTCATGGCACTAAGCAATCTGAACGGAAGAGTGTCGGGCATGGATGAGGAAAGGAAGAATATTCTTCTGAGTACGCTTGTACTTAAAGAATCGGTTCACAGTTCGTCCATCGAGGGAACCAGATCCACGATAGGGGACATGTACCGTTCAGAGAAAGGGTCCGTGGATGAGACCACCCAGAGGGATGTTGAGGAGATCAATAACTATCGGGAAGCACTGCTCAAGGGTATCGAACAGCTCCGGAACGGGAGAAAAATCGATATTGAGCTCCTCCACGATCTTCACAGGACCCTGCTGAAAGGTGTCCGCGGGAGCAATAAGTCTCCCGGAGAATTCAAATCCTCTCAGAATGCCATCGGTACACCAGGAGATACTCTCGAGACTGCTAAAATGGTCCCAGCACCGCCTTCTGCGGTAGATCGCCTCATCGACAATCTCCTGACATATTTCGACTCCGATGAAGATCCCCTGATCAAAATCGCATTGGTACATTACCAGTTTGAAACGATACACCCCTACAGAGACGGCAACGGTAGAATCGGGAGGCTGCTGATAATGCTGCTTCTGGTGAAAGAGGGGATCCTTACTTATCCAGCAATCTACCTCAGCGAGTACTTCGACAAGAACCGCGACCGTTACATCGACCTCCTGTTCGAAGTGAGCGCAGAAGACAGATTCCAGGAATGGTTCTCGTTCTTCCTCGGTGCTTTGAAAGAACAAGCGAAAAAATCATTCGGCATGATATCTGGCCTTGATTCTTACAGAAAACAGCTGAACTCCCTCTGCTGCAGCAAGACGGAAACCGATCTCGTAGACCTCCTGTTCGTCAACCCCTACATTACATCCAAGGATGTTATGGACAAATGCGACATCTCCTTACCCACGGCAACGAAACTCATCTCCAAAATGGAATCCGCAGGCGTACTCAGAGAAGTCACCGGTCGGAAAAGGAACAGGCTGTACGTAGCCGACGGCATCCTGGATATCCTCATGGGTCGCTGAGGGAGAAAACGCTTATCCCGACGATGCGATACTCCTTCGATGTATGACGATCTGGTGGAAAGCCTGGAATCCTCGCCCGTGGTAATGAAGAACGGATACCCCTACTTCGTCCACCCGCTCACCGACGGCGTCCCCCATATGGATCCTAAGGTCCTGAAGGAGGTTCTCGCGTGGATGTACGATGTCTGCGACTTCGACTGTGATTACCTCGTTGCACCTGAGGCCATGGGCATACCGCTGGCAGTTCCCATATCTCTTGAGAAGGGCATCCCCTACACCGTCGTCAGGAAGAAGATCTACGGGCTCCCCGGAGAGGTGGTCTTCGACCAGAAGACTGGATACTCCGGGAACAGAATGAGCCTCAACGGCCTGAAGAAAGGGGACAGGGTCGTTATCATCGACGATGTCATCAGTACCGGAGGGACGCTGGTGGCATTGATCGAGGCCATAAGATCCACCGGTGCTGAAATCACGGATATCCTCATTCCGGTCGAGAAGAACAAGGGTAAGGACCTGGTTTTCGAAAAGACCGGTCTCAGGGTCAAGACCCTGGTGAAGGTCTCGGTGGCGGACGGTAAGGTCCGGTGCAGTATCTGCTAACTGTAATGCCCCTTTCTTAAAAGCTCCAAACCGTGGACTCCGCGATGGGTCCGGAAATCATCACGTTGGTCCTGGCCGCAGGTATCATCGGGGCCGCCATCGGTACGTTCACCGGGATCGTTCCCGGCATCCATGTCAATACCGCTGCGACCGTTCTCCTCGGTTCATATCCCCTGATGGAGGAGGTCGTATCGGGCTTCTGCGACCCCTCTTTCACACCGATCCTGATATCCTGCTGCATCATGTCCGCAGCGACGGTCCACTCGTTCGTTGACTTCGTTCCCTCGGTGTTCATCGGCGCTCCGGACCCTGACGATTCCCTCACTGTCCTCCCCGGTCACAGACTTCTCTCGGAAGGAAGGGGCATGGCCGCGGTCAGAGCTGCGGCGATAGGCAGCGCGGTGGGTTCCGTAGCTGCACTGGCACTGTCGATTCCGCTGCAATGGCTGATGCTCCGCGGAGGTTCGGAGATCATCGACTGCTTCACCTTTGGAGTGGTGACCGTGACCATCCTGGTGATAATCTTCGTGTCCTCCGACAGACTGATCACGGCCGCGATGCTCCTTCTCACCGGGTTCATGGGAATGGCGATTAACTCAGAAATCATCCCTGTGATCGGCATCATGGAAGGGGGCACACTCCTCTTCCCGCTCCTTACGGGACTCTTCGGACTCCCTCCTCTTCTGGACAATGCGGCCGGCGGGAGGATCCCCGCCCAATATGATGACGGCAATGACCCAGTAGGTCCGATACCCGGGATCAAAGGTGTTGCCACGGGCATACTTGCGGGATGGTTTCCCGGCATAACCGCCACGGCGGGGGCCACTCTGGCCTCTGCTGTCACCCGCGAGAACGATCCCGCCAGATTCATATCCATGACCGCCAGCATAGGGACCGTCACCGCGGTGTTCTCACTGGTAACGCTGTCCGTCTCCGGAAGCGGAAGGTCGGGACCGTCGATGGCCGTCAAACAGGTCATCGGGGATTCGCTCAGCGGATTCTGTTCCGAGGCCTTCGTACTGATCCTGCTCAGCATGGCTCTCGCCACTCTGCTGGGATATGTATCCACCATCGGTACGGGAAAGCTCATGGTCAGGATATCTGACAGAATCTCCCCCGTAGCGATGGGGGATGCAGTGCTGGGACTCATCGTGATATTGGTCCTGCTCTTCACGGGGCCGTTCGGGCTCGCTGTCCTGGTGGTATCGGCTGCGGTGGGGCGCATACCTCCGGCACTCGGAGTCAGCAGAGTATGCCTAACAGGATGTCTGATGCTCCCGGTGGTTCTCAATGTATTGTTGTGAACTTCTAAATACATCCAGTCCATAGAAAACGGTATGAACGAGCTGCTTGACAGGAAACATACTGGTATGTTACTGGCAGTGGTCTTCTTTGCCACATTCATGGACGGAGTAGATGGCAGTATCGTCAACGTCGCCCTCCCCGACATAGGCAGTTCGTTCGGTGTCGATACGGGAACCGTTTCATGGGTGTCCATCACATACATGATGATCCTGGCAGGCACCCTCGTGGCTTTCGCCAGGATAGCCGCCGACAAAGGTATCAGACTGATCATGGCGCTCGGACTGTTCATCTTCACGATCAGTTCCTTCATCTGCGGCATATCGGTCTCTTTCCCCATGCTCATCGCGGCCAGGGCCGTTCAGGCGGTGGGAGCGGGCATGATGGCCGCTGCCGGCCCCATGTGCTGCGTGGTCCACCTCCCCCCGGAGAAACTGGCCTTCGGACTTTCCATCGTGACCATCGGGGCCTCGGTAGGATTCGCCATCGGCCCTGCGCTGGGCGGAGCCATCGTGAACTTCGCTGATTGGGAATGGATCTTCCTGATAAACATCCCGCTGGGGGTGATTGCCATCCCGCTCATGCTCAAGGCCGTGCCCAAGTGCATCGAACCCGCCAGGAAATCCACTCTGGACCATACGGGGGCCATTCTCCTGCTGGTGGCCATCGTCCTCATCACGTTCTCGATCGAGACCCTCTCCCATTCGGATATGAGAAGGTACTCCGTGATCGCGGCGGCGGTGGGACTGTGCGTCCTGTTCGCATTCATATATGTGGAGAAACACCGCGAAAATCCCCTGCTGAAACTGTCCATGTTCAGACGCTGGGACTTCTCGCTGATCTTCATAACCCTGATGGAGATCAACATGGTCTTCATGGGCATTCTCTATCTGGTCCCCTTCTATGCGGAGATCTGTCTGGGGATGTCCTCGCTCACCACCGGACTGTTCCTGCTCTCCTCACCGCTCCTCACCGCCATCCTCGGCATGCCCATAGCAAGGATGTCCGACGTAAGAGGCAGGAGGATATTCTGCGTCCTGTCGGGAGTATTCGCCATGATGGCCTTCGCCATATTCATGTTCGCGTCCGACAACATGCATTGGGTACTGTTCCTTGCCACCATGATCCTCATGGGTCTCTCGTGGGCATGTGTCGGAGGACCCATGGCCTCTCGTCTGGTGGAACATGCCGGTGACGAACCTGAGATGGCCTCTTCCCTGACCAACGAGGCATATTATATCGGAGGCGCCATAGGTACCGCCCTGGCGGCACTTGCATTCACCATAGCATCCGGTACCGACGGAATCGACATCGACTCGGTGACCTCCGCCCAGTTCCTCAGCGGCATAACCGCCACCGCTGCGATACTGTTCATTATCTCCCTGACTATCGCGGTGCTGTCTTTCATCGTGAAAGATGAAAAGAGATTCTGAGCTCAGCGGAGCTTCGCATCGGCCCTGGCCATGAACTTGTCAGAATGGACGATAAAGCGCTCGTGGAATCCTGTACCTACATCGCCGAAGGCATCGGTGACCGATACTACGAATCTGATGCGGGCCCTGTCCACTTCGGTTATGGTCACTCTGCAGAGGACCTCGGACCCTACCGGCGAAGCTGATACATGCCTGATGTCCACCAGGGTTCCCACGGTGGTGTCTCCCTCAGGAAGATAGGGTGCCACAGCGGCCGAGGCCGCCTCCTCCACCAGCAGGATCATCCTGGGTGTCGCGAGTACGGGAAGTGTGCCGCTCCCCCAGGAGAGCGCAGTATCCTTTTCTCCGACCGTAAGCTTCTTCTCGAAAACGAGTCCTGGGACTATCATGAATTCCCCATTCTGGAACCGATATTTGGATATTGGGGAACTCCTGCAGCATCCAATCCACGGAACCAATTTATTGGGGAATAAACATACCCTCCGCGGATGGGACCATGAGCTTGGAGAACGAATTATTCCACGAGCTGTTATTGAAGAGGGATGACCTCAGGAAAAAGAATGCGAATGCCAGCGGAAGGGAGCCGCCTATATGCAGCGACGCCGCCCTTCAGGAGATGGCACAGCGTGTACCGACCAAGCTTGAAGATTTCAAAGCCATCGAGGGAATCGGCGACCGTTTCGTGGAACAATACGGACCCGCTTTCCTGGCAATCACCAAGAAATATGCGGTTACTGCCGCCAAGGGTTCCGCCATCGACCGCCGTCTGGCCCAGACCCTGAGGGAACTGCAGAAGAAGCTCGTCAACATCAGCAAGGCGAACCGTCTCCTCTTCCAGCCCAAGACCAGCAAGAAGTATTCCTTCGACCCCTGCGTCACCGGCAAGGGCACCGAGGCCCTGGGTCTCATATTCGGAAACAAGAGGGTCGTCAATCTGTGCGACTCCAAATCCAAAGAGGACGCCAAGGCATTCAAACGCGTCAACGAGATCATCAGGGAGGTCAGCCGCGACCAGAGGGAGAAGGGAGCCTTCGACCTCTATCTGGCCTATCCCTTCGTAGAAGGACGCCTGGTCGGCGACGACGATTTCCCCATCCGCGCCCCGCTCGCCCTCTTCCCCGTGACCCTCGAGAAGGAAGGCACGGCCATCAAGCTCAGGATGGATGACTCCAGGGATGCGGTATTCAACAACACACTCCTGCTCGCGGCCATGAAGATCGGAGGCAGGAACCGTCCCCTGCCCGATAATGTCATCGAGACCTACGACGAGAAGAACTTCATCAACGACCTCAAACAGTTCTACGAGGGCGAGGGGATGCATCTCGAATTCCCGTCCAAGAAATCCGTTACCGAATTCGTCGAGTACAAGATAGCCGAGTTCCCCGACTATGCCCCCGGGGACCTGCATGTGGTCCACAACATCGTCGTCGGGAAATACCCCTCCTACTCCAGCTTCATCCAGAGGGACTTCGACACCCTCCTCTCCGGCAAGGAGATCAACAACAGCCTCGCCGACCTCATCAAGGACCTCAACAACGAGGATTTCTACTCCGACTATCCCATGCCCCTGTCCGACGAGGACATGAAGTCCCAGGGGGTCATGGCATCGGAGAAGGACCTCTATTACATCAACTCGCTCAACAGCGCCCAGGAGAACATCCTGACCGCCATCCAGAAAAAGGACGAACTCGTCGTCCAGGGACCTCCCGGCACAGGTAAGTCGCAGGTCATCACGGGACTCATCTCCGCCGCGGTCGCCACCGGCAAGACCGTGCTGATGGTCTCGGAAAAGAAGACGGCACTGGATGTCGTGTACTCGAGGATGGGTACACTTTCGAAGTTCTGCATGCAGATCGACGACACCGCCGACAAGGACAGCTTCTACAAGCAGCTGTCCACCATGCTCAGCATCCAGCCCGTGGCCAACAGCGTCAGCCTGGATGCCATATCCGCAGAGATCGACCGCGACATCGGGAAACTCACGCACATCGCATCGGAGGTCTACGACGAAGGCGACTTCGGGGTGCCTGCCTGCAGCCTGTACGCCATGGACAGGTGGCTGGACCTCAGCGACAAGGTGCAGTACGAGACCTACAAACGTTACAAGGATAACGTCGCCGCCTCCCTCACCCGCACCGACTTCTCGACGGTCAAGGACCTGCACGTGAAGTTCGCCAACCCCTCGCTGATCAACAACATCCGCGACTACGAGAACGTCCTCGACAAATCCCCGTGGATGGCCTTCATGAAATCGGATCTCAGCAGCTACGAGCTCAGCGAGATGAAAGCCGACCTGGAGAGGCTGGACGCCGAGGTCAGGGACCTCAACAGCAAGGGATTCATCTCCAGACTCTTCTCCAAGGGAAAGGTCACCCGCGACGCCACAGACCTTGCCAACAAATACTTCACCAACTTCAGCAACAAGACCATCGAGGAGATCAAGAACGACCCGGTCTCCCTCATCGACACCGTTGACGATTACGACGTGTTCTGCGCCAGGTCCACCGTGTACCGCGGCCTGACTGACCTGGAGAAAGAGTACGGCAGGAGCGTCCTGGACCTCAGCAAGGTGACCAAGAGCTCGGACGCCACCACCAACGACGAGATCTACAGGTTCATCCTAAACGACCACCTGCAGAGGTTCGATGCCTCCCACAAAGACATCCTCCAGGAGCTCCACGACTTCGACAGCATCATCAGCAACATCGACCGCAACATGGAACAGAAGCGCGCCATGACCCGCAGGCTGATGGAGGGCATCCTCAGCAACGACCTCAGGTACATCACCGAATCCAAGAGGAGGGGCGATATAGCCAGGATCGTCGAGAACAAGAGGAAGTGGAGCCTCAACAAGTTCATCAACCGTTACGGATTCGAACTGTTCAAGGGAATCCGCGTATGGCTGCTCACCCCCGAGGTCGTATCCGACATCATCCCCATGGAGATGGGTCTGTTCGACCTGCTTATCTTCGACGAGGCCTCGCAGATGTACGTCGAGAAGGGTATCCCCTCCATCTACCGTGCCAAGAAGGTCGTCATCGCCGGTGACCACAAACAGCTTAGGCCTTCCAGCCTCGGTACCGGAAGGGTCACCTACGACGAGGACGAGGATGACGAGGAGGAGATGATGAACGGCGCCCTCGAGGAGGAGAGCCTCCTGGATCTCGCCCGTGCAAGGTACGATAGCATCCTGCTCAACTTCCATTACAGGTCCCGTTACGAGGAGCTCATCGCCTTCTCCAACTATGCATTCTACGGCGGCAAGCTGTATGTGTCGCCCAACATCGTCCAGCCCGAGAGGCCTCCCATCGAGGTCATAAAAGTGGACGGCACCTGGGTCGACAGGCACAACGAGGCCGAAGCCGACAAGGTCGTGGAGCTCCTCAGGGAGTTCTTCCTGACCAGACAGAACCGCGAGACCGTCGGTATCATCACCTTCAACGTGTCGCAGCGCGACCTGGTCTACGACAGGATCGAGGAGTACGCCGCCACCGACCCCGCATTCGCCACCGCAGTCTCGGAGGAGATGAAGCGTTTCGACAACGGAGAGGATGTCGGTCTCTTCGTGAAGAACATCGAGTCCGTGCAGGGTGACGAGAGGGATGTCATCATCTTCTCCGTGGCCTACGCCAAGAACGAGGACGGCAAGCTCATGCAGAGGTTCGGATGGCTCAACATGCGCGGAGGGGAGAACAGGCTCAATGTCGCCATCTCCCGTGCCAAGAAGAAGATCTTCATCGTCGATTCCATAGAACCCGAGGACCTCCAGGTCGACGGCCTCAAAAGCGACGGCCCCAGGATCCTCAAGAAATACCTCCAGTACGCCAAGGCCGTCAGTGACGGAAACACCCCGCTGGCACATTCCATCCTGCAGAGCTTCATCCCCTCCAGGGACGAGTATGCGGACGAGATCGGCAGCGAGACCCCTGTCATGAACAGGGTGTATACTGCCCTGGTCAGGAAGGGATACACCGTCGAGAAGAACATCGGTATCGGCGGATACACCATCGACCTGGCGGTCAAGCAGGACAACAGGTTCATCCTCGGTATCGAATGCGACAGCCACATCTACTCGCTCTCGAAGGACACCAGGGAGAGGGACTACCACCGTCAGAAATACCTCGAATCGAGGGGATGGCACATCCACAGGGTATGGACCCCGGGCATGTACAAGAACCCCGAGGCGGAGATCTCCAAGATCGTCACGGCCATCGAGCATGCGGAATTGGCTCCCTGACGTTCAATCCTTAAAATTCCAGAAAATGCGGATATACGGGAGCATCCAGCAAATCTATGGATTATATATCCATTGATATATTTCCCCCATATATGTACAAGTTGGCGGTCTACGGAAAAGGGGGTATCGGGAAATCCTCGATATCGTCCAACCTATCGTATATCCTTTCGACACGGGGCCTGAAGGTCCTCCACGTCGGATGCGACCCTAAACACGATAGCACCAGACTGCTCACGGACGGGATCCCCCAGAGTACGTTCATGGAATCCCTTACCGAAAAAGGGAAGGATGAAGTCATAGCGAAAGGATCCAACGGCATCTACTGTATGGAATGCGGCGGTGCCGAACCGGGTATCGGATGTGCCGGAAAGGGTATGACTGCTATGTTCAGTTATATCTCGGAACACACGCCGGAGGATACGCAGGTAAGGGTCTGCGATGTCCTGGGGGATGTCGTGTGCGGAGGTTTCTCCGTACCCATGCGCAGGAACAACGTGGATGGAATCGTAATAATCGCATCCGAGGAGTTCATGTCCATATATGCCGCCAACAACATCCTCAGAGGTATCGCCAACCTCAACGGCACGGCCTGCGTCCTCGGGATGGTTGTCAACAGCCGCGACCCTGAGGATTCCGCAAGAATCGAATCATTCGCCAAAGCGGCGGGGATAAGGATCCTCGGCATCGTTTCCCGCAGCGCCCTCTTCTCCAAAGCGGAATCCAGCGGCAAGACAGTAAGCGAACTGTTCCCCGATTCTCCCTCTTACAGGGAGCTGGCACATATAGCGGATATGATCCAGGATGCAATGGCTGGCAGGCTGGAACCTCTGCCTGCCAAACCTCTCTCCGACCGTGCCATGATGCAGATCGCGGCAGGAAAAGAAGTGACCGATGACGAACCCCCCAAGGTACGAACATCCTGCAGCTTCGACTCCTACGACAGGGAGCGCAACGTCGTATACAGCGGGGACTTTGTCATGCCGGCATGCACCTCCCACGGTGCGTTCGAGATGCTGGCGAACCTGACCGATGCCGCCATGATTCTTCACGGGGCGAACAACTGCGCGTTCCTGGACGAGTATGCCTGGAACAGGGAGACCTATTGGGTCAGGTTCAGTTCCGGGAGATCCAGGAAATGCAACATATACTCGACCGGGCTCGATGAGAAGACGGTATTCACCGGAGACACTGAGATTCTGAAGAAGACCATACATAAGGCAGCCTCCGACGGGTTCCGCTACATCTTCGTAATACCCACATGCACTTCCGAGATCATCGGGACCGACATACGCGGCATAGCGGAGAGTGCCGAGGAAGAAGGCGTTACGATCATACCCGTATCCGCGGACAGAAGTTTCCTTTCCAGTAAATTCGGTTCCTACACCGGTTCGGTCCTGGCACTATCGAGTATGATGGATTGGGACGCCCCCAGAATCCCCGGCACAGTCTCATTC
>Ga0256405_10008817_pt1 | contig 14168 bp, 11 predicted proteins | sample RumenRJG_02DNA_FD_189096 | JGI IMG/M metagenome (GOLD analysis project Ga0256405, IMG submission 189096) | Bovine rumen microbial communities from Lethbridge, Alberta, Canada - RJG_02 | ecosystem: Host-associated > Mammals > Digestive system > Stomach > Rumen | place: Canada: Alberta...
CCAAAAATCGCCATTTTGCCCGTAAGCCAGTCTTGGCGTATTGATTGAGCCGGCGCTGCACAGCACTGCATTTGGCAAAAAATTCACCTATAAGAAAAAAAGCCGGACAAAGTCAGTCGCAACCCGGCCGCTTTTTGATTATTTGTTCTCATAGACCGAGATTTCGATCAGATTCGAATCAAGGTCGTGAATGTAGATTGATTCCATCTTGCCTTCAGAACCGTAACGTTCAACCGGTCCTTCGATAATTTCAACGAAATAGCTCTTGAGATGGTTGATGATGTCTTTCATTTTGTCTCCGGAAACGATGCAAAGATCGCATGCTCCGGGGCAAATGCTGGCTGCTTTTTGCTTGCGAGCTTTCAATTCAGAAGTTTCGACGAGACGAATCAGCTGGTGACCGCAGCGCAAAGTGCGCACGGAATCGTCTGATTGATCGCTGATCAGCGGCATGTCAAAAGTCTCGTGATAAAAGCGAGCGGCTGCCTCAAGATTGGAAACGGGAAGCACGATGTGATCGATACGCTTGATTTTCATTTGAATTCCTCTTTTGTTAAAATAATTTCCTCACTCAGTATAGCAGAAGTCTTGAAATTGGAGCAAATTTGCACAGAAAAATGTTGCTTTCTGATAATCGATAAGCATATAATGAAATAGTTCAATACTGTATTTGTAAAGGGTGACAAAATAAATGCAGAGCTGTTCTATGTCAAACGATTGACATAGAAAAGTATAATTTTTTTAGGTTTCTTTTCAAATTTTGTTAAATGCGTTAAAATAATTTTGAAAACGATTACCTATATCAGGAGGAAAACATATATGTCAAAGATTTATGGAGCAATAGAAGCCGGTGGCACAAAGTTTGTATGCGCTGTTAGCGATGAAAACATGAATATCTTGAAGAGAGTCAAGATTCCTACGACCGTTCCTGAAGAAACGATGGCCGAGGTTTTCAGGTTCTTCGATGAAAATCCGGTTTGCGCAATGGGAATCGGATCATTTGGACCGATCGACGTCAACAAGAAGTCTGAAACATACGGCTACATTACGACAACGCCAAAGCAAGGTTGGGCAAACTACGACTTCCTTGGCGATATGAAGAGACATTACGATATTCCTTATGTCTGGACGACTGACGTTAACGTTGCTGCTTACGGCGAACTCAAGCGCGGTGCCGCACGCGGCAAGGAAAGCTGCGTTTATTTGACGGTCGGAACGGGTGTCGGTGGCGGCGGCGTTATCAACGGTCAATTGCTTGAAGGCTATGGTCATCCGGAAATGGGACACATTATTTTGCGTCGTCATCCAGAAGACAAGTATGAAGGCAAGTGTCCGTTCCATCATGACTGTCTTGAAGGATTGTGTGCTGGTCCTGCCGTTGAGGCTCGTCATCATGGTGTCAAGGCATATGATATTCCAAAAGATGACAAGGATTGGGAAATCGAAGCATACTACCTTGCTCAAGCCTGCATGACATATACGCTCGTTCTTTCTCCTGAAAAAATTATCTTTGGCGGCGGCGTTTCCAAGCAGGAACAACTCTTTCCGATGATTCGCAAATCGTTCAAAGAACAAATGAACGGCTACGTTAAGACTCCGGATCTTGACGACTACATCGTTCACGTTGAACTGGGCGATGATGCCGGCATTACGGGATGCTTGCTTTTGGCAATCGAAGCAGACAAATAATCAATCAGCAATGTGCGAAAAGAGACTGGGAAAAAGGTCCCGGTTCTTGCTTGAGTTAAACGAAAAGCCGAATGAAGGCGGTCGGATTGCGACTGATAAATCAGCACGCCAAGCTCTCAGTCAAATTTACCGTCAAAATCTTTTGAGTTATTTCCACCATAGCAGGCGATTGTCATGAATATGAAAAAAACCGGATGATTTGCAATTGATTGCAAATCATCCGGTTTTTCAATTTGGGCATCATTTTTTCTCAGACTCTTTTTGTTTGAGAATAAAAGTAACATTTTTTGAGCTAACAATATATCGAAATCAATTTGATTAAGTATAAATTAACATAATTTTGATATGTAATTCTATGTTATAATATTTGTAAATACAAAAAGTGAGGTGAGCCGTATGGCTGAATTGAAATATAGGCAAATTTTCGAAACGATCAAGTCGAGAATTTTGGATGGAACGTATCCTGTCGGAAGTCTTATTCCTGACCAGAATTCTTTAGCGGAAGAATTCAAGACAAGCCGAATGACCGTCAAAAAGTCGCTTGACATGTTGGCTAAGGAAGGTTTTATCTATTCCAGAAGAGGCGCTGGTACATACGTCAGAAAAAACGCGCTTGCGCAGCGTGATGCTTTGCCGGTAAACGAGTATGAAGGTTTGACGCATCAGCTTGGGGCCGATCGCGTTAAGAGCAAGGTTATTTCGTTTAACGTGACTTTTCCGGATGAAGAGATTCAGGAACGCTTGGGAGTCAAGGAAAGCGATCCGGTTTATGAAATCAAGCGTCTGCGCCTTTGCGACGACAAACCTTATGTGTTTGAACACACGTTCATGCCGATCAGAATGGTTCCTAATTTGACCGAAGATGTTTTGAAGCATTCCGTTTATTCGTTTTTGCAAAAAGAATTCGGCTTCAAAATCGGAAGCGCTTTTAGACGTATCTCAGCAGAAAAAACAACGCAAGAAGACATCGACTATTTGGAAGCTGAAAAAGGCGATCCGATTCTTCAAGTGATCCAGGTCGTGTATTTGGAAGACGGACGTCCGCTTGAGTTTTCCTGCAACAGACACCCGTATAACGGTGATCATGCCTACACGTTGCTTGATCGCAAGTAAAAAGAAGCTGTTTTTGGAGAACAGCTTCTTTTTTTGGGTCTGCTCGCCCGTCTGAAACGGATGTCTGCGGGCTCAAAAGCAGAATAAAAATCCCAAAAATCGGAAAAATGTTCTGCCAGGCGGAAGAAATCGGTCTGAAAGTTCCCTTCGCGCCAATAAAAAATGGCGCTGATGAATAAGTCAACGCCATTGATATAAATTCAGCTAAAAAGTTCCGTTCTCAACGTCCAGCAAGAATTCCTTCAAGTGTGCAAAATACACGGGGGCATTGTCGATCATATGGTGATGGCCACCGTTTGGAGTCGTTGCGAAACGGGCATGCGGGATGGTTGCTGCCATGCGCCTTCCTGTTTCAAGAGGCATCGTTTCGTGTTCGCCGTAAGTGATGAGCGTCGGCACGGAAATGTTTTTGATCTTGTTTCTGATGTCCCAGCCATCCAAAGCACCGGTGATGACGAATTCGTTGTCGCCTTGGAAATAATTGTAGACGGGAGTTGCGACGGTGCTTGTCAAATGGCTGATTGCAGGCGGCTGCTTGCGATCGACGTAGCCGCAGTTCAGTTTGTCGATCAGCTTTTGGTAGCGTTCGTTGTCATAGTCGCCGGAATTTTCGCATTCTTTCATGAAGTCAAGATCTTCTTTTGAATATTCGTGTTCGCGAATCTTGTTGATGTTGACGATATATTCGGCAATGTTGTCGGTCATGCTGGAAATGATGATGCCCTTGAGGTGTTTCGGATATTTCAAAGCATATTCTTGGGTAATTGCTCCGCCCCATGACTGACCGATGAGATAAAAATCGTCGATGCCGAGTTTTTGGCGAACCTCTTCAATTTCATCGACAAAATAGTCCATTTTTAAAAATTTATCAACGTTTTCCTGCTTGGTGAAATCCGGCTGATCAGAATACCATGAGCCGAGCTGGTCATACATTGTAACCTGAACGTCGATGTCTTTTAATTTTTCAGCAAAATTTTCATAATATTCGTGGTTGCCGCCTGGACCTCCGTGAAGGCAAAGTAAGCGGATTTTTCCGCCGACGTTGTCAGTGTGGGTCCATAAATGGTAGCCGTTGTCCAAAGTAAGGATTGTCGTTCCTTCACGCATGATAACACCTGATTTCTAATGTGATACATTAATTTTAACACTCTTTCTTAGAAACGGAGTCAAATTTTGCATGATTGTTATCGGTAAAGCTGATTATGATTGTCTTGCGCCTGATTTTTCGGATTATATAATTTTTAATAAGGTATATCTTATCATTTGGATTATTTTCATCTTCAAAAAGCCGTCTATAATTCTTCACTCAAGACGCTAAAAAATGTCAATATTCATCAATTTTCTGTGTTAGAATACTAGTAAACAGTTAGGAGGTATTAATTATGTGTACAGCAGCAACGTATACTGGCAAAGATCATTATTTTGGTCGCAATCTTGATTTGGAACTCTCCTACAATGAATCCGTGACGGTTACGCCACGCAAATTTCCTTTAAAGTTTCGTCAAGTACATGATATGAACGAACATTTTGCCATCATCGGGATGGCAACGGTGGTCGATGATTATCCGCTTTATTATGATGCAACGAACGAAAAAGGATTGAGTATGGCAGGGTTGAATTTCCCGGGAAATGCAGATTACAAAGAACCTGCAGAAGATGTCGACAATGTCGCATCCTTTGAACTCATTCCTTGGATTCTCGGACAATGCGAGACTGTTGCTGACGTCCGTAAATTGCTTGCAAAAATCAATATTACGAACGTTGAATTCAGTGAACAATTCCCGCCGAGTCCATTGCACTGGATGATTTCCGATAAGAATGAGTCGATTACGGTTGAACAGACGAAGGCGGGACTTAATGTCTATGACAACCCGGTCGGCATAATGACGAACAACCCTGAATTTCCATTCCAGATGTTTACGTTGAACAACTATCGCCGCGTTTCTCCAAAACCGGTCGCATCAACGTTTGCAGATGGCCTTGAACTCGATGAATATACTCGCGGAATGGGCAGCATGGGACTGCCGGGAGATCTTTCATCCAACTCGCGTTTCGTTAAAGCAACGTTCACGAAGCTCAATGCGCCGAAGATGGCTGATGAAAACACGAGCGTCAGTCAATTCTTCCACATTCTCGGTTCCGTTGAACAACAGAAGGGATGCTGCGACGTTGGCAACGGCAAATTTGAATTCACGATTTATTCTTCATGCTGCAACGTCGATCGCGGAATCTACTACTATAAGACTTATGACAACAGCCAAATCACGTCAGTAGACATGCACAAGGAAGACCTTGATTCAGCAGCTTTGAAATCATATAAGCTGATTGAAGAACAACAAATCTTTGCGCAAAACTAAAATTGAGTTGATTACGATGTTTCGTTAATTGTCAGGGTACGTATTTTCTGAGTTTATTGTATGATTTTCGCGCTTTCGAACGTGCCCTGAACAGCAATTATCCGGGATGTGCTTGTTTCAGTTTGAAATCGCAATGGATTTGCGATTCTCAAGGAGATGCGCGATTTGTGGAACGATCATTCAGCGCGCATCGTTATTTGAATTGAGGGCCGGATTAGCCAATTACGTTTGATGCAACTTATCCTTGCTATGAACCGTGCTCTCGTTCTGCGATTTGTACAGTCTGTTTAAAAGGAAGATGCTTGGGAAAAAGTCCCGTTTCTTTCTTGAATTAAATGAAATGCCGAACAAAAACGGTCGATTTGCGACTGGCTTTGTCCGGCATTTTTAAATGCAGTGCTGCTCAATCAATTCAGCCAAGCTCTCAGTCAAATTTACCGCCAAACTATTTTGGGTTATTTCCATCACAGCAAGCGATTGTCCTGAATGCAAAAAAAAACCGGATCAGAGTTGCAATTGATTGCAAATCATCCGGTTTTTCAATTTGAGGCATCGTTTCTTTTCAGCCTCTGTCGTATGTTAGTTCAAATTTTTGACGTTTATCGTCAGACGGGTTTTCGTTCCGTCCAACGTATAACGGATATCTTCGTTTCCGCGAACGGTCATCCCCATGTCGGTCGAATAAACGATCAGGCCCAACTGATGTCCGGCCTTGATTCTGTGAAGCATCGGCTGCAAAACGACGTCGATTTCAACGTATTCGTCGGCCGAAAGATCGTCCGCATGCCACAGGTTCGTTCGATTTTGAAGATTCAGGTGGCCTTTCGTAATCATCTTGAACGGCGTTGCTTTTGCCAGCTTGAATTCCATCAGGTCGTCAGTGCGCCAATGGAAGCCGCAGTCGATGGCTTTGCGAGCAAGCGTGGTCGGAACTTCGCCCAAACGCTTGTCTGTGCCATAGTCGATGAGCATGAAGCTCAGCATGCCGTAGTCGCGCGAACTTTTGACCCTTAAGGAAACTTTTGGTGCTCCTTCAAGAACGATGTCTTTGTCAAATGCAGTGCTCTTCCACACGATGCGGTTGGAATCAAGCGGCGTATTTTCGGAAGCCAGATCGTGTTTCCATTTTGCAATGTCGCTGACGTATGCTTCGAAATCTTTTTGATCAAGGCTGTCCTTGAATTGCAGTTCCTTGGCATGACAATTGCCGTCGTGGCCGTCAGCACTGCATTTTTCAGCGGATAACGGTTTGAGCTTGCCACAAGGCGTTGCCTTCAAGACAACTTCGTCCGCATCCTCATCGATCCACGAATCCTTGGCATGCCAAGTGCTTTCTTTGACGTTGTCTTGGACCAAAACGTTTGGCAAAAGCTTTTCTGCACCGTTTTCCAAGCCATAGAGCTTGTGGGAAAGCCACAGGTTCATCATGTCCGTGAAATCAAGCGACTGAAAGTTGTTGACGTAGATGTGCTGCCCTTGATGCAAAACAAGTTTTGAAACGACCGGGAGCTTTTGCAATGCGTTGTAAAGATTGTAGACGTTTCTTGGTTTGACGTTCCAGTCGTTCAGACCGTGGACCATCACGACGTCGCACTTGATGTTTTGAACGTCCTTCAAGTAGTTTCTTGCATCCCAAAACGTGTTGTAGCTGCCGGTTGTCCGATCCTGACCGCGCGTGATTTTTGCGAGATGATTCTCCCAATCTTTTTTGACGTGCAGGAAATCACCGGATTGCTTGCGGCGACTGAAGCAGTCTTCTGCCAAAACGTCGGCGTCTTCACCGGGAAAACCGTCCGGAGCAACGACCAGACCACCGTCTCTGTAGTAGTCGTACCAATTTGAAATCGCAGCTTCCGAGATGATTGTCGACAGCCCTTCGACGCCGGTGGTTGCAGCAGCAGTGGCTAGCGTTCCGAGGTATGATTTGCCGGTCATTGCGACGTGCTTGTTGCACCACCATGCTTTGATTTCGATGCCGCTCGTCTTATCGATGAAAGCCTTCCTGTTGCCGGCAAGCCATTCGATGATTGCAGTCGTTGATTCGGTTTCTTCTTTGGATCCGCACGTCCTGAAGCCGTCGGAATCCATCGTGCCGATGCCGGCCGCATAGACGGCGGCAAATCCGCGTGCCAGCATGTAGTCGTTTAGCGTATATGAAAATTCGCGCGGAAAAGTCTCGTTGGCCGACTTGACGGTGCCGTTGACGGTTTGTTTTTTGATCTCTGTCTTTGGTTTTGCCGTGTATTTGATCTCGTCATAAGTCAAGGAATCGGGCGTTTTGCGCGTCAGCTTGACGTTGACGTTATGCGTCATGGCCTCGACCGTGGCATCGTTTGTTCCTTGATTGTAGGGACTGGCCGTATAAAGCGCGGGAACTTTGAGACCTTCTTCGGTATCTTTAGGGCGAATGATTTCTGCCTTGAGCAAATCGGCTTTGCCGTCATGATCCGTATCGAGATCGGATTCGACGTAGACGACTTCGAAAATCAGTTTGGTCGTGTCAAAGACGGGCTGGGCCTTACCGTTGAAGAAGACCGGCTTTTCGGAAACGGGCAGGTCATAGAAATCAAGGAAGAAGCCAAGATTTCCGAGATGATCGAGCAGCGTCTGGCCGTTTTTGCCGTGAGTTGCCAAAAGGTCGTAGAAGGCACTGATCAGGTCGGTTGAATCTTCAAGCTTGTCTGCGTGAAAAACGCCAAGCTCGTCCATTGATTTGAGCGGATTGTCGATGTCAAATTCAGTGTCGGGCTCAAATTGCAAAAGCTGCATGGCAACAGCGTAGAAGACGGTCAGATTGACAGTCTTTTTTTCGATGAATTCCGGGACGGATTCGGTCTTGGTAGCAGCCAGAGAAGCTAATTTTTCATGCTTTTGAGCCAGACATTTGGCTTGCGGAAAGCATTTCAAAAGAAGATTTTTCCAAAGCAGGTTCAGATCTTCCTGTTGTGCGTCAGCTTTGATGAAGCGCAGTTTGGACAATTCTTCAAGTTTTGTCTCAAAAGCTGCCGGGGTGTGTGCGAATTGATTGATTTTCATGATGGCCTCCAAAATTAAAATAATCTAACTTGATTATAACCCATGAGCCTGTTTTACGCTCGGCAAATTATAACTATTGTGACAAGTATAAGCACAGATTGCAGATAGAGAAATGTTTTCAAGATTTGATTGAACTGAGAAGAAAAGTGGTCTAAAATTACAGTTATATTAGCATAGCGGATAAAGAAATCGCTTTAACGACAGCAGGGGGGACGTTTTATGAAAGCACGAAAAATTTTTGTGATTACTATAAGTCTTGTCAGCAGCATCTTGTCTGTCGGATGTTCGAGCCATCAGACAAAAAAAACGCATGAAAAGCCTGTCAAAAAAGAGATCGTCATGAGAATCCGGGACAAGATCAAGACGCTTGACACTGCCATGAGTCTTGATTCCAACAGCCTTGTGATCAATCAAAACGTTTTTGAAGGATTGTATCGCTATGATAAAGAAGGTCACCTGGTCCTGGCCGGAGCAGAAAGCGAAAAAACAGAAGATGAAGGGAGGGTCCACGTCTACAGACTAAGAAAAGATTCCAAGTGGTCAAACGGTGATCCGGTGGTGGCACAAGACTATGTCTATGCCTGGAAGAAGCTGTTTTCGCCTAAAAATGACACGTCCAACTGGACGAATCTTTTGATTTTGAAAAATGCAGAGGAGATTCACGAAGGCAGGAAAGATTTGGCAAGTCTTGGTGTCCAGGCGCTTGATGATCATACTTTGAGAGTCGAACTCAGAGCAAATGCGCCTTATTATAAGGAAATTTTGGCCATTTCGGCAACGTATCCGCAAAATCATGCAATCGCGGAAAAGTACGGCGATGACTACGGAAAGACATCCGAAAGTACTGTATTTAACGGGCCGTTTACGGTCAAGGGACTGGAACGGGGCAGCCATAAATGGGAACTGATCAAGAATAAAAACTATTGGGGCAAAAAAGACGTCAAGGTCAAGAAGTTTAAATACGTCGTTGAAAAAAACAAAGAAAAGGCTCAGAAAAATTTCTTCAAGGGAAAATTCGACTATGCTCGCATTGGCTGCTTCTATGACAAAAAGCTTGCTTCAAAAAGAGGATTTCACCATCGACGGATACCGGAAATTTTGATAATCTGTTTCAATCAGAAACGACAGGTGACGGGAAACGTTCATTTCAGGCGGGCCGTGACTTACGCGATTGATCGCAGAAAAATTGCCGCAACAAAAGGATTTCATGGCCAGGCGCTTTACGGCATCGTTCCGGCCGATTATTCATACAGTCCGGAAAATGACGTGGATTATCGCAAGGAGGCCGGCAAGATTGTTGACTTGAACAAAACAAAGGCTAAAAGCGAGTGGGAACAAGCCAAAAAAGAAATCGGGAAGAATCAAGTCGAAATGACGCTGACGCTCAACGACAGTCACGATTGCTTGAAAATCGGCAAAATCATCAGGAACAATCTTGAAAAGACTCTGCCCGGATTACACATCAGACTCAAGTCGGTTGCCGTCAACGACAAATTGACGCAGGCAATCGATTATGATTACGACATGTGTTATCGAACCTGGCAGCCGAGATACGTTGATTCAATGGCTTTTGCCATTAACGGTGGAATCGAACATATCAAAGACGACTACGATAATCCGAACTACTGGAACAATCTTGAAAAGGCCCTGGTTACGAATGCGAACGAATTCAGCAAGAGAAGACAGTACTTGATCGCGGCTGAAAAAGATCTGATTGAAAAGGATGCTTTCGTAGCACCGCTTTGTCAGCAGGAAAACGGATATTTGATTAATCCAAAGCTGCAAGACGTCGTGTTCGTCCCCTATGGTTCAGACTATATTTTAAGAGACTGCCGGTTAAAAAAATAGTCCGCTTTTTCAATTATTAGACGAGACAAGAAAATTTTTCTCATTTTTAAATTCTGATATGACGAGGGATGATGGAGCGTGGGAAGGCATACATTCTAAGATTTTCTAATTGACATCTAATCCTGAAATAAGTATTATTTGTAGATGAAACAATTTTTATCAGGAGGCCCTTTTATGAATTTTAAAGAGAGAGTTTTTAGAAAAGAGAGCCTGGCACGTTACCTTGACTCGGACAAAAAGTTCTCCAAGCAGCTTGGAGCTTTTGATTTGATCGCAATGGGAATCGGCATCGTAATCGGGACCGGGATTTTTATTCTTCCCGGAACGGTTGCAGCCATGCACAGCGGTCCTGCAATCATTTTATCTTTTGTCGTTGCTGCAGTGGTTTGTTCGCTTGCGGCCATGTGCTACGCTGAATTTTCTTCTGCTCTGCCGGTTGCGGGTTCCGCATATTCTTTTGGGAACGTCGTTTTCGGCGAGATTGTCGGTTGGTTTTTGGGATGGGCCTTGATCTTGGAATACATGCTCGCCGTTGCGGCAACCTCTACTGGATTTTCCGCATATATGAGATCATTGTTCGAAGGATTCGGAATCAATCTTCCAAAGGCAATCAGCGGTCCGTTTGATCCCTCAAAGGGGACCTATGTCAACTTGATTTCGATTTTGATCGTCTTGTTCATTTCTTTGATTTTGTCGCGAGGCGTCAGAACTTCAATGACGGTCAACAGCATTATGGTTTTTGTCAAAGTTACAATCATCATTGCGTTCATTGCAGTCGGATGTTTTTACGTCAAGCCGTCAAATTGGCATCCGTTCATGCCGTTTGGCTTTGGCGGCGTAATGGCCGGAGCGGCTCAAGTCTTTTTCGCCTATCTTGGTTTTGATGCTGTCGCCGCATCGGCAGCCGAAGTTAAAAATCCGTCGCGCAACATGCCGCGCGGGATTATCGGCACGCTGATGATCTGCACCGTGCTCTATATGCTCGTTTCGGTTGTTTTGACGGGGATGGTTTCTTACAAGAAACTTGACGTGGCGGATCCCGTTGCTTTTGCTCTTCATGCCGTCAACCAAAACTGGTTTGCCGGTGTTCTTTCCGTTGGTGCTTTGGCCGGGATGTTTACGATGATGGTTTCGATGATTTTCAGTTCTTCAAGGCTGATCTACTCAATCGGGCGCGATGGACTGCTGCCAAAGTTTCTCGGCAAAATCAACGAGAAGACCAAAACGCCGGAACACAGCATGGCTGCGGTAACGATCATTATTGCTTTGATGGGCGGATTCGTTTCGCTGGATCAGTTGACCAATCTGGTTAATATCGGCACGCTGTTGGCATTTACGTTCGTTTCGCTCGGCATCATCCCGCTTCGACGCCGTCAGGATTTGCAAAACGATGGTTTCAAGGTACCGTTTTATCCCGTGCTTCCGATTTTGTCCGCAGTTCTTTGCGTCGTGATGCTTCTGCAGCTTTCTGCAGAAACATGGATTGCATCCGGCATTTGGTTTGCGATCGGGATGGTAATCTACTTCGGATACGGTATCAGGCACAGCAAGCTGGCTTCATGATGATTTGTAATAAGATAAGATGTTCTGAAAAAACTATGCCTCAAACTAAAAAACCGGATGACTTGTTGATTCAAGTCATCCGTTTTTTTGCGTATGCCCTGTTATGATGGAAACGTCAAAAGGAGTCGAGGGCCGCATTTTACGGGCAGATTTCAAAAAAAGCCATTTTGCCCGTAACCGGGGACTGCCTTTTACGGGCAAATCCCAGGAAACGGCATTTTGCCCGTAACCGAGGGCTGCATTTTACGGGCAAATCCCAAAAATCACCATTTTGCCCGTAACCGGGGACTGCCTTTTACGGGCAAATCCCAAAAAACGGCATTTTGCCCGTAACCGAGGGCTGCATTTTACGGGCAAATCCCAAAAATCACCATTTTGCCCGTAACCGGGGACTGCATTTTACGGGCAAATCCCAGGAAACGGCATTTTGCCCGTAAATGCTCGCGGAATCGCCCTGTCTCATTGTGCAATCAGACAATCAAAACAAGCGCCCCGCTTCTTAATTAGCATCAGGCGCTTGTTTTGACTAAGCTTTTTTTTCTTTAAGAGCCTTCTTTTGTGCCATGACTGAATGCTTCAGCATGAACGGAGCAATCACCGTGGTCAGAATGATGACGATGATCACGCCGGAGTAGAAGTCGCTCGAAAGCAATTTTGCCTCGTATCCGACTTGGGCGATGATCAGAGCCATTTCACCGCGAGAAACCATTCCGGCACCGATGATGTCTGCGGAACGCATGCTCATGCCAAGGATTTTTGCGCCAAAGCCGCAACCGATCCACTTGGTCAGCAATGCCAAAATCGTCAGCGGGATAATGAAAATCAGATCTTTAAAGAAACCGTCAAACGTCATGTTGAGTCCGATGCTGACGAAGAACATCGGGATGAACACCGCATACCCGATCGGTTCGATGTTCGAGTCGATTTCTTTTTTGCAAGGCGTCTGTGCAACCGCAACGCCGGCAAAGAATGCGCCGACAACGTTGCTCAAGCCGACTTCTTCTGCAAGATAGGACATGCCCATGCAGATAAAGACCGACATCAGAACCACTGAAGACGGAATCGAGAGTTTTTCTGCGATGCTCATGAGGAACGGAGCAATGTATTTGAACAACAGATAGATTCCTGCAAAATACAGTGCCTGAAGCACCAACGAGAGTCCGATGTTCGACTGGACGTGCCCGCCCGATTTGGCTGCAACGTCGCTGAAGATGCTGACGAGCACGCTTAAAATCAGGACGGCCAGAATATCATCGATGACGGCCGCTCCAAGAATGGTAGTACCTTCCTTAGAGTCGAGGAAATGCAATTCTTTAAGAACCTCAACTGAAATTGAGACTGAAGTTGCAGCAAACGTCACGCCCAAAAAGATGGCCTGTTCATTTGAAAAGGAAAAGAGCTTCCCAAACAGGAAAACCAGGCCGACGGGAACGATGACGCCGCAGACCGCAACGGAAAATGCAGGCTTTAAATATTTTTTGAGCAGTTCCAAATCACTTTCAAGTCCGGCGATAAACATTAAAATGATCACGCCAATTTCAGAGAAGGTATGAACGAAAGAATTGTTGGTGACCAGACCCAGGACGGCAGGCCCCAAGACGATGCCGACGAGCAATTCGCCGATGACGGCCGGCATGCCGACCCTGCGGCTGAAGTGGCCGGCCAATGCTGTGGTGATTAAAACGAGACTGAGTGTCCCTAAATATGACATAGATTCATTCTTCCTTCCTGCCAAAATTCAAAAAAGACCAACTATAAAAATTATATATGGCCATTATACCCAAATTGTGATCTCTTTAGCAAGATATTGCGGAAGAGAATCGGGGGATGAAAAGGTCCTTAGAATCTTGGGAGTCGCCCGATTTGATCCTGCGAGTCAGGAAAATGCAGTGCCCGGACTCAAAAATAGTTGCCGCTTGCCTTTGCATTTTTCATTTACGAACGACCTTGGAACATCGGCTTCTGCATTTGACAGCAAAAAAGAGGCTGGGAAAAAAGTCTCTTTTCCCTTTGAGTTAAACGAAAAGCCGAACGAAGGAGGTCGGGTTGCGACTGACTTTGTCTGGCATTTTTAAATGCAGTGCTGCTCGACCGATCTTAGCCAAGATCTTACGCAATTTTACGGACAAAATGCCCTTTTTGGCTGATTTGTCCGTAAGCAAAACGCATTTTACGGACAAACGGTTATTTTCGCCTATTTTGTCCGTAATCGTCGTTTTTCGAGCAGGTCGTTTACGGACAGAAGACCCATTTTCATTGATGTGTCCGTAAACGTCAGTGATTTTGCCAAATGCAGCGCCTGATAAATCAGCGCGCCAAACTATTTTTGGTTATTTTCATCATAGCAATCAATCGTCCTTCAGTCCTGCATACGAAAAAAACGGATCATATTTGCAATTGATTGCAAATATGATCCGGCTTCTCGATTTGAGACAGAGTTTTTTCCCAGCCTCCTGCTTCAGAAGTTGTCAGAATTTGACGTTTTTATCGATTTTAGACAGTGCAAAAAGTGCATCTTGGATCGTAATGCCGGATGCTTCAAATTTAGGGTTATCATTTGAG
>Ga0256405_10008818_pt1 | contig 14168 bp, 20 predicted proteins | sample RumenRJG_02DNA_FD_189096 | JGI IMG/M metagenome (GOLD analysis project Ga0256405, IMG submission 189096) | Bovine rumen microbial communities from Lethbridge, Alberta, Canada - RJG_02 | ecosystem: Host-associated > Mammals > Digestive system > Stomach > Rumen | place: Canada: Alberta...
GAGTCCGATAAAAGTTTTGCGATGCTCTATTACTTGACGATACAGTTGTTCATCATTCAATGCACGTTCGGCAATCGGTGTTTGAAGAATCTGTCCGATGTCATACATGTGCCTTGACATTCTTTCTACTCTGATATTATCAGCAGATTTGCTGAATTCTTCATGTAGAAGGAATATCTTCTCCAAGAATGTTCGTTCAGGGAGTACGGCTCTTACATTGAAGGTGTTCCTTTCCCAACGTGAATCGGGGAACACCTCATCAATGATAGGATTAAGCGTGACAACCTGTACTGGCTCACTCATAGATCTACCACTAACTTCGATACGAACCATGTTGCGGATGTAGGGATTAGTCTCAAAGAGAGAAGGGTACTCGACTTCAATTATCTCTGGGTCTGTGGTGGTTACGGAGGTGATGTTAACGTGTATTTTGAACATCCCTTCAGTAATTCCTTCTTCGATAAGCGCATCGTGAAGTTCATACTGCAACTTGTCTCTAACGAAGCTACAAGCAGCGCGTCTCAGTTTGTCGCTGATTTGTGTCTTTGAGAGATTTCCTCCAAATCCCAGATATTCGCGGTCGATGCCAATATCAATGTCTTCTGAGATTCTGTCTATCAGTTTCCAGCACTTGCTCAATGATGTGCCACCCTTGAAACTTGTGTGTTCTGCACTCGGAAGTTTGTATAGTGCAGCAAGTACCTGGCATATCCACCAGTCTTTCTCAGCCAGGTTGACATTGATACCCGTCTGAGCTGAAGCCTGCGTAAAGACAATCCTTTTCTGCTCCTGCGATAATTCTATAAATTTCATAGTGCTATAAGCTCCTTTCTCACCCATGCTGGTGCAAGTTTAATATCTTCATTATAATCTTCTTCTGCCACATTTTTAATATGCTCTTTCAGAATCCGTTTCTGCTCATCGGTTATCTTACCTTCTCCAATCGCTCTCATTGCTGCTACAATACGCATCATTAAGTCAGAGCGAAAACTGAGGGCTTTCAATTCCGAGGTGTGCTTGAACATGATGCCATGCCCTTTGCCGACACTTATTCTTCGAGGCGAACCATCAGTAAGATAAACGGCATTTGCTGGTACTTGTGTACTCAGTCCAAGACTATTGAGAGCGTAGTCACCTGTGGGAACAATACGTGAGTGGTCACGCTTTGCTATGGCCTGGGCAATATCATCCAAGCTTGGCAACAGCATACCAAGGCCAAGTTCTTTGTCGAACTTCGGTTTATAATATATCCCGTGGGCCAATCTTACGATAAAATTACGTTCACATAGTCTGATTAATGACTTCTTGATGGCCTCTGGCGTACCCAGCTCGGCATAGTCTGTGGAAAAGACTATTTTCCCTTCCGGTTCCGAACCGATGGCTGTCTCAATTCTTTTTGCTGTACTATCAACCATACTAATTAGTGTTTTGGCACAAAATTATAATAAATTTGGGACAAAACAATGCTTTTGCACAAAAAGTTACTATTTTTAATGCTTATTTAACGTATAAGAGGCAAAAAGTCCTGTTTTATGCGCCAAAAACAAGACTAATGTACATGAATCAATGCAGAACAGTCGTTTGAACACCAAAATCTGAGAATACTAAGATTTCATTCTTCTGGGTGTAAATTCAAAATCTACACCCAATTTTACACCCAAAAATTGCGATACGGAAAGATATTTTGTGATATCCTGATTTTGGGAGAATTTTATAAACGGCTGACATACATCCATTTGCGTATTTTATGATATTCTAAGAAACCATAAGTTAGAGAGCCTCTCTCTCCGCTGAGCGCAAAACTGATGACTTTTAGGGTAGTCAATCAAACTTCAGCCCAAGCAGGTCATTAAATTGCCAAGAAAAGAAGAAAGCGTTGTAAGTCACAGATTTACAACGCTTTTATTTTGTAAAAAAAAGCATGGCCGTCTGAATGGATTCGGACAAGTAGATGGCAATGTCCGTCTTCTGCGTATGGAATAGTTCTGCCTTAACTCTGAAATACTGTATGAAGGAGGGAAAATATCTTTTCAACTAATATGAAAATGATGGCGGCTATTTTCGAAATCATAACGAATTGTCAAGTTGCTCTGTATGCAAATGGCGCGCACAAGGGCGAGTCCGATGCCTGAGGTATTTTTTTCCTCCTCTGTTTTCTGCGACTTCAAGGCATTGCGAAAGAACGGCTCGAAGATTTTTTCCGCATCGAGCGGCTGCTCTTGGCCGTCGTTGGCGATGCTGAAACACTGCGATCGACTTTCAATAACGATGGTTCCGCCGTCGCGGTTGTGAACGAAGGCATTTTTCATTAAATTGGTGAGCATCATCCTCGCCAGCGTGGGGTCGATGGCTGGCACGAAGGACTCGCGCCACTGCTTTTCCACCGTGATTTTCCGCAAGGCAAAGAGCGGCTGCAGCTCGGTCAGGATTTCCTCGGCAAGCCTCGTGAAATCGACACCTTGCGCATCGTTGAACTGCCCGTTTTCAATCTTGCTGAACGTCAGCAGCGAGCGGTTGAGCTGCGACATGTTTTCGAGCGAGTGGATGGCCTTGAGCAGGCTTCCCATCTGCGCTTCGCTGAGCGTATCGTCGTTGATTAGCATTTCGAGCCGGTTCATCGTGGCGGCAATCGGCGTTTGCAGCTCGTGCGAGGCATTCCCAAGGAATGTTTTTTGTTGCTCGAAAAGCTGTTGGCTGCGCATCATGCTTTCTTCGACCGTCGTGTTCAGCTGCGCAAATTCGCGGATGCGCGTCGGATTATCGAGCGGCTGCGATTTCTTTCCAATCTGGAAATTCTCCACCCATCGGAGCAGTCGGCGCAGTGGGCGCATCGTGCGATGAATCGAGAAAACGCTCACAGCGATGACGCTCAGCAGCAGCGAACCGAAGAGCACGACGACGGCATAGAAGATGGTTTCGCGCAGGTCGTCTTTATCGATGTGGGGCGTGGAAACTTCGAGTTCGTGGAACTGTCCGTCGTTGTCTTGATAGATATACGAGAGTACGCGCGCGGGTTCGTATTCATTTTTTTCGTGGATGAACACGTCGCGGTCGGAATAGCGGATATGCTTGTGCTGACGGGCGTATTCTTCGCTGACGGGTTTCTGGAAAAACTGGTTGTTCGTCCCGATGGAGACGGTGGGAATCTCCTCGCCGGCCAGCGAGCGCACGATAATTGCCTCGGCGTAGTCTTCGAGCGTGTCGTCCACCTCGTCGTTGACCTCCTCGATCATCTCGAAATAGAAAAAGAACGACCAGAAGGCCAACACGATGGCTGTGAGAGCCAGCAGACGGAGCGATATGGCGTGGAGCAGTTTCATGTTTCTACGAGTTTGTAGCCGAAGCCATAGACGGTCTTAATTTCGATGCTTGCGGCGGCTTCTTTGAGTCTGTGGCGCAGGTTTTTGATGTGGGCATAGATGAAGTCGAAGTTGTCGGCCACGTCCATGTAGTCGCCCCAAATGGCTTCGGCCAGCGTCTGCTTCTCCACAAGTCGTCCCGCGCGGTTCATCAGGTAGGAGAGAATGTCGTATTCTTTGCGGCTCAACTCGAAAGGCGTTCCGCCAACCTCCACGCTCAGCCGGTCGGGGAAGATAGCCACGTTTCCGGCATTGATGGTGACCTCTCCGCCTCGCTTCCGACGCATCACACTACGGATTCGGGCGTGAAGCTCGGCCAGATGAAAGGGTTTGGGCAGGTAGTCGTCGGCTCCGAGGTTCAGCCCCTCCACCTTGTCATCGACGGAATCTTTCGCCGAGAGGATGATGACGTTGGCGTTTATGCCTCGGGCATTCAAATTGCGCAGTAGGTCGAGGCCGTTGCCGTCGGGCAGCATCAAGTCGAGCAGGATGCAGTCATATTCATAGGCCGAGGCTTTCGTGCGTGCCTCAACCAGCGTGGCAGCGTCTTCCACCACGAAATGCGCCTCCCGAAGCGAGCCTACAATCACCTCGCGCAGCTCGCTTTCATCTTCGACGACTAAGATTTTCATTCGGTCTATTTTAGAAAAATGTCACTGTTTTTTTTACTCTTTCAGATGCAAAGTTACAGTTTTTCTGTCATTTCATCAGCAGAAAGTTTATTACAAGTATTAAAAAAAACTAAATAGGAGCTTTTTTCAGATTTAATTCAGATTTGAAAAGGATTTTTGTATCAAAATTTACACCAATCGGTAAGCTACAGGTAAAAAATTTATGTCTAACTAAAAAATGAAAGATGATGAAGAAAACTATTTTTATGGCAGCCGTGGTACTCGTGTTAGGGCTCGGACTGCAGTGCTGTAGCAACAACGAAATCGTCGGAGACGTTGTGACACAGCAGAATGTGGATGTTCCAAAAAATGTTCAGAAACTTTTCGACACCAATTTCCCGACGGCTGAAAGAGTTGTGTGGGCTAAGAAAAGCTATATTTTCGAGGCAATGTTCTCAGTGGAATCACAGGCTCACGACGCTTGGTTTGAGAACGACGGCCAGTGGAAGCTGACGCGTGTCGGAAAAAACCTCGACCCGAAGAACAACGGGCTGCCGCAGCCCATTCTCGATTACATCGCCGCGAACTATCCGGGCTGGGTTATCGACGATGTCGACCTGATTCGCACGCTGACTGGCCAATATTACGAAATCGAACTCGAAAAGCACGGTGAACCCGATATCACCATCTTCATCCGTGCCGACGGCTCGCTCATCAATTCCTTTGTCGCGAAGACTGGCAACGGCAGCGTGAGCACCGCTTCGGTTCCCGCCGCCGTGCTCAACGCCTTCAATACGCGCTATCCGAAGGCTCTCCGCACGAAATGGGAGCGCGAAGGACATCTCTACGAAGCCGAGTTTATCATGGACAACGTGAAGTACGAGGCGTTTTTCCAGGCCGACGGCACGTGGGTTCGCACGGAAATTGAATACAACACACGGAAAAATGCCCTGCCGCAAGCCGTGCAGCAGTATCTCGCCACGAACTACGCTGGCTGGACCATTGACGATGCCGACCTGATTCAGACACCGAGCGACGAATATTATAAGCTGGAGTTAGAGAAGCGCGGCCAGCAAGACGTGACACTGCTGATTCGTGCCGACGGAACGCCGATTATCTCGCAGCACGACACCGGAAATGGCGGAAACCACAGCGGCGACGGCGATTTGAACCCGAACGGCATTCCGAGCGCAGTGATGGCAACCTTCAAGTCGCTCTATCCCACAGCCCAGCGCGTAGAATGGGAGCGCGAAGGACATCTCTACAAGGCCGAGTTCGACCTGAACGGCTCTGAATACGATGTGTTCTTCCTGTCGGATGGCACGTGGGTTCGCAGCGCTATCGAACTCAACCTGCGCACAACGAACCTGCCGCAAGCCGTGCAGCAGTATCTCGCCACGAACTATGCTGGCTGGACCATTGACGATGCCGACCTGATTCAGACACCGGGCGACGAATATTATAAGCTGGAGTTGGAGAAGCGCGGCCAGCAAGACGTAAAACTCTACATTCGCGCCGACGGGTCCATACCGAATTTCTAAAATTTGAGCAACCTTCAAGCAAAACGCAATGAAATGAAGAATCTATGCCCTGCTCGTCGCCATTTTTCACGATGGCGGCGGGCAGTTTGGCTCAAACGAAGCTGAACGACTGAACAATCAGTTCATTTTTGCCATGTGGTAGCCCATCCTGTTCAACTGCATAGCGGCTCCAAACAGGTAGAGCTGATGCAGACAGGAAACGTAGGCATAGAAAGCCTCTTTGGTTCCTGGCTCGATATTCTGGTGGCGAAGTGCATTATAGACACGGGAGGCACATTCACCAACCAGTTTCTCCAACACCGTATAGTCAACGCCTCTCAGCAACAGCACATCTTCACGGATATATTCATCCATGGCATCGTAGCCTCTCTTGTCTCTCATATAGGCATAGAGGTCGTCAATCTTGGAGTATATTTCCCATTCTGCATCCCAGAACTTAGCGACGGCCATTCCAATATACATCATCCAACCGAGTGATGCGGAAGGGAAGTCACTAAACTCCCTGATGCCGTCGGGAATGTAGGCTTTTGCTATCTGTTCCCACTTCTCTTCAACGTCGGGACACTCAGGCAGACGTTCATCAATCTCCTGCATTGACCGTAGGAACTGGTGCAAGTCCTGGTGTAGTTCTTGTTCAAACAAGCGCCCCGTTCTTGCAAAAGCAAGCGTCCCTTGGGGCTGAGCAGGGTCGAGCGATTCTTCAATTTTTCCCATCATCGTTATAGCATTTTCTCTAATATCTCAACAGCCTTGGTGATGTCCTCTTGAAACCGTTTGTGGTCTCTCAGGAAGTCAGCTCTGCCCCCAGAAATAACATCAAGTAGCTCCTGGCTCATTTCATCTGCATATGAGGCAATGGCAATTTCAATGTCATCCTTCTGCCAGTCAAGCGTTGAATAAACATAAATTCTCTGCTTCTGATGTAGGAAGCTATAGGCTGTCTCAATACTGTCTTTTGTTATCATACTTACTTGTCATAGCCTATCGGGCGGAACTGCTTTTGCTTATCGCTGAACACAAATCCATGTCCGTATAGGTAGTTCTTTATGTCCTTTGGCTCTGTCCCGAAGTTATAGCACAAGGATTCCAGCGTGTCAAACTCTTCATCCCTGAGAAGCATGTTGATGCTTGAAACCAGTATTGCAGGGTCTTTGGGTAGATAGTCCATCAGTTTATTTCCTCTAACTCACCTGTTTCTGAATCAATGATAAAGCCCCTGACCACAATATCGTTTGGAACGAGCGGATGGTTCTTGATGGTCTCGACAGTCTTTCTTACTGAGGTCGGAGTGTCCTTGAATCCCTCTAACCATTGTTCTAAGTCTATACCACACTTGCGGATGGTGTCGAGCGTTTCATCTGTTACGCCTCTTGCTGTCATTTCGTGGTGGAAGTGGTTATAGCTCATGTGGCAGGCTCCACAATGAGAATGAGCGACAACCATGATTTCCCTCACGCCCAGCTCATAGATGGCTACGATAAGGCTACGCATGGCCGAGTCAAAAGCGGAGATAACCAAACCGCCAGCGTTCTTGATAATCTTGGCATCACCGTTTTTCAATCCCAAGGCAGCAGGGAGCAGTTCGGTTAGCCTGGTATCCATACAAGAGAGTACCGCCAGTTTCTTGTCGGGGTACTTATCAGTCAGATACTTCTCGTAGCCTTTCTGTTTTACGAAAGTCTTGTTATAAGCAATTGTTTGGTCTATCATATCTTGTTGTTTATTAATGTTCCACCAATTTTCGCAAACATAATCAACACGCTGACTTGAAGATTTCACGCTTCTGTAGCGTGGTAATGCGCCGGCAAACCACCATCTTCAAGCCATACGCATTTCATTTCGGGTACAAAATTACTCATTTTTCATTGGAAAACTGCTTAAATAACATACATTCACCTACAATGTGGCAGAAATTCTTCGATTTTTAGTAATTTTGTCGGCAAAATCGAGAACAGAAAGATGAAAGTTAAGATTCAGACAATGCTTGGCGACATTGTAGTTCGCCTATATGACGAGACTCCCATCCACCGTGATAACTTTGTGAAGTTGGCGAAGGAAGGGTATTATGATGGTACGCTGTTCCATCGAGTGATTAAGGACTTCATGATTCAGGGAGGTGATCCTGATTCCAAGGGCGCACCTGCCGGAAAGATGCTTGGTGTAGGTGGCCCAGATTACACCCTCGAAGCTGAGATTAAGGACGGGCTGTTTCATAAACGTGGAGCCTTAGCCGCTGCAAGACAAGGTGACGAGGTGAATCCAGAACGCAGAAGCAGCGGGTCTCAGTTCTATATCGTCTGGGGACAGGTGTATAGTGAGGGACAGCTTCGCCAGTTCTCCAAACAGTTGAGGATGCGGGAGGTTCAGGCTGCTTTCAATGCACTTGCAGCAGAACATCGTGCGGAAATCATGCAGATGCGCCGTGACAGAAATCGTGAGGGATTACAGGAATTGCAAGACAAATTGGCTGCGGAAGCTGAGAGCAAGGTCGGAAAATCTGGCTTGACCGATGACCAGTTGAAGATATACTCCACTGTTGGTGGTACTCCCCATCTTGACGGTCAATATACTGTGTTCGGAGAGGTCGAGGAAGGTCTTGATGTGGTTGAAATGATACAAGGCACTGCTACCGGACGCGCTGATAGGCCTGTTGATGATATTGAAATGAGAATGACTGTCATTGAGTGATATGCTGGAAATAGGACTGAAACATACAAGCAAACTGACAGTAAGTGAAGGCTTGACCGCTATTCAGATGGGGTCTGGCGATATGCCTGTACTTGCTACCCCTGCAATGATGGCATTGATGGAAAACGCTGCTATGCTTGCCGTTGCTGAAGAATTGCCTGAAGGTTGCACGACTGTTGGTGGCCATATTGAATCCTCACACCTCAGACCCTCGAAGATTGGTGCTCTGGTCAGAGCCGAAGCTGAGGTGACGAAGGTAGATGGCAAGAAGATAGAGTTTAAAGTGGCTGCTTACTCTGGTGACACGTTGCTTGGTGAAGGAACACACCTGAGATTCGTAGTTGAAAGGGAACGGTTCATGTCAAAACTTAGATGATTATGGAATACAGAAAGATTGGCGAAACATATTATGTCCGTATGGACCGAGGGGATGAAATAATCAGCACCCTTCTCGAAATCTGTGAAAAGGAATCCATACCATCTGCTGTTTTCTCTGGTATAGGTGGCTGTCAGAGTGCAGAGCTTCAGGTTTTCATCCCTGAGACTGGCAGTTTTGAGACAGAGCGGTTGGAAGGTATGCTTGAACTTGTATCACTCAATGGTAATGTGGTAAGAGACGAAAACGGCAAACTATTCCACCACACTCATGCTCTGTTTTCATTCAAGAAGGATGGTCAGCACGGCATGGCTGGAGGGCATCTGAAAGCTACAACGGTTCTCTACACTGCTGAAATAGAACTACGTCCTACTATTGGTGGAGTTATCGGTAGGAAGTTTGACCCTGAGACGGGTACGGGATTCTGGGATTTTAAGGACTGGGTGGTATGATACAGGACTACAAGGTCATCACTCTATGCGGAAGCACTCGTTTTAAGGAGCAGTTCTTTGAAGCTCAGAAACGATTGACGCTTGAAGGCTGCATTGTCATTAGTGTCGGCATGTTTGGCCATTCTGGTGATGAAGAAGTCTGGAAGCCAGGAGTAAAAGAGATGCTTGACGATATGCACAAACGGAAAATCGACATGGCAGATGAAATCTTTGTCATCAACGTTGGTGGCTATATCGGCGAAAGTACCAAGAGTGAAATTGCATACGCTGAGAAAACAGGAAAGAAGGTGAGCTATCTGGAGCCAAGAGTTTGAAGAAGCTCTTAGAACTGGTACTGCATCTATGATGCCAATGGGAAAAAATAAGGCACTGAGTGAATCAACTGTTGGAAAGGTACTTCCCGTTTTGGGCGAGACGTTCACCACTCAAACAGACTCATGGATTTATACTTGGAGCAAGGAAGATTAAGAAGATAACTGCAAGATTAGCACATCAATGACAGTATGAAACATCTCACAAACATACAGGATGTCGAACAGACAATAAGAGAAAACATTAATAAATTTATTGAAGTGCTCGACCAATGACGTTGCCTAAATTCATTATTACGATGGATGGCTATTTCCGCTTGGGTATGGTCAATCAGCATAAAGACCTGTTGAAGCCTGGGGATTCATGTCTGGGTGGTGGCTACTATCACTTCGATTATATCTCCAACCGTATCATCCTCGACCGTTCTTCATACGATTTCGGCAAACCTAAGTGGCATCTGTTGGAGGTGCTGAAGGTGCCATCGGTGTATAGAGGCTTGCGGCTGGTCTATAAGTACAATGATAACTTCCATGACGATTTTAATGTGAGCGAGGAACTGAGGATTGAGTATTATGACTGACTTCGACATGATATGGCGGCATCAGTCACCATCACATAGGCTGTTCCTCGTTTCTTTCTTTACTTACCTCATACACACTCTCATTTTATTCATAAATAATGCTAAATTCTGCTATAAAATGAGGCAATAGCCGACAAAACTAAACAGAAATAACTAATTTTGCAACAAATACTGATACAACAAAAGTTTCATGACTATGATACTGACAACAACCCCACAGATTGAAGGACACACCATCCGCGAGTACAAAGGTGTCGTGACAGGCGAAACTATCATCGGAGCCAACCTCTTTAAGGACCTCTTTGCAGGTATCCGCGACATTGTTGGCGGCCGATCAGGAAGCTACGAGAAAGTGCTGCGCGAGGCCAAGGACACCTCTATGCACGAGATGTCGGAGCGCGCACAGGCCATGGGTGCCAATGCCATTGTCGCTATCGACATCGACTATGAGACTATCGGCGAGAAAAACTCCATGCTGATGGTAGCCACCAGCGGCACAGCTGTTGTTATCTGACTATGAAGACCATAGGAAACATTATCTGGGTGATCTTTGGCGGTATGGAGATTGCCATCGAGTATCTTATAGGCGGACTGGCACTGATGATAACAATCATCGGCATTCCGTTCGGGTTGCAGAGCATGAAGCTGGGCATGCTGGCCCTATGGCCATTCGGTTCGGAGGTAAGGCAAAAGGAGACGCAGGCCGGCTGCCTGAACCTCTTTATGAATGTGCTTTGGCTCTTTGTGGGCGGCATCGGCATCTGGCTCACTCATATCCTCTTCGGCCTTCTGTTCTACATCACAATCATCGGCATTCCGTTCGGGAAAATGCACTTCCGGCTGGCACGACTGGCCCTCTCGCCCTTCGGCAAGGAAATTGTGTAGCAGTGCTGTAGCATGGCGAGTTGATTCTAAGCTCTACGCATTGAGTTGCTTGGCCAGGAAACAGAGACTATCAGGAGCTCTGCCAGCCTTTTACGTCAATCTTACTTCAACTGCTTGCCGACCGAGAAGGCCTTGCCTACGGTCTTACCCAACTGGATATAGGTATGATGCACGGGGTCGTAGGTGATGAGCCCCATACGTTCCACGTCGGGGGTGCCGTCGTCGGCCAGATAGCGTTCGTCGCAGAGCACATTGACTATTTCCGCGATGAGGTAATAGCCTGTCTCGCTCTCGTCAATTTTCTGTTTCACCCGGCATTCAAGAGTCATGGGGAAGTCTCTGAACACTGGCGCATCCACATTGTTAGCCTTCTCTGCCGTCCATCCCGTGCGCTGCACCTTGTCAGGAGTGCTCTTGCCACTGGCTATGCCCACATAGTCGGCTGCCACCATGGTCTCGGCTGTTGCAAATGCAACCGTAAACTCCGGATTTAAGGCAAGGTTGTCCGTCGTCTGATGAGAGCCGAGCGAAATCATAATCTCGTGCATATCCCACTGTCCGCCCCAGGCGGCATTCATGGCGTTGGCACGTCCGTCTTTGTCGTAAGTGCCGATAATCAGCACCGGCTGTGGAAGCATCCACGGAGCAGACTTGAAACTTTTCATCGAATTACTCATAATATCAATATTTTATTGAAAAAAAACTGTTCTGTGTCATCCCTGAGGTTGCTCACATACATAATGCTCTATTCTGGCCACCCAACCGACAAAAACAACTGTTGCGCATTCTTGCTCAGTATCATCTCTTTATAAGGCGCGAGGTCAGGCTCTGAAGTCAGATAATCCTTCATGCGCTGGAGACTGGCGGTGAGCACCTTAGGGGCTACGTAGGGATAGTCAGAGCCGTAGAGCAGATGGTCGGGAGTGGTGATGGTGAGCAGCATGCGGATCACCTCAGGCGAGTGTGCGCCTGCCAGGTCATAGTAGAGGGTGGCAAGATTGGCCTCCCAATCAATATCGCCCACCATCTTGTTGGCCTGCATCACGGGGGCGAGCGACTTCATGCGCGGCACAGCCAAGGGCAGATAGGCGCCACAATGAGGCACCACCACCTTTATATTATTATAACGGGCCAGCACGTTACGCGAAATCATGTTAGCCACGGCACGGGTGGTTTCCGACAGGTACTCCTGCATGGCAAGCGGTGTCTGCAGCATCACCTCGCGATTCACTGGTTCCGGCCGATGGGGATGCAGTATGATGACGGCCTTGCGCTCGCTCAGCACAGAGAAGAGCGTGTCGAGCTCCGGCGCACCGAGGTATTGTCCGTTGACATTTGTTGCCAACTTAATGCCGTCGGCCTTCAGCGTGTCGAGGGCATAGACGGCTTCGCGAATGGCTGCATCCACATCGGGCAGCGGCAGGGCTGCACAAAACAGGAATCGCCCGGGGTGCTCCCGCTTCAGCTTCGCCGCCGTCTCATTACACTTTCTGATGACACTGCATTCTGACTCTCCTCTCGTGGAGTGGGGCTGCATACTGGCTTCTGGTTGCGGAGCCGCCAATGTCAGCACCGACGTCTGCACGCCTGCCTCATCCATCCACCTCAGATGTGCCTCCGCATCGTACTTTGGCAAGGGGAACCCCTCGTCCATCAATAGTCCCTCGCTTTCAAGGGCCGACAGGAATTCAGGTGTAATGATGTGACTGTGCACGTCTGTCACGCCCTGAGCCATTGTGGCAAAAGGCAAAAAGGAACATAGGAAACAAGCGATGACCTTGCTCACGCCTTCCAATCTACTTCTCATCATCATGCTCTTATTCGTTAATTTTTTTTATATCCACTCTCTCGCCCCAGCAGAGGCGGGGTAACTTTGACGCTGCAAAGATACAACGAAATTTGCGAAATACCTTTAAATGATTTACTGATAATTCAACCAAATTTACGGAATCGCGCCCACGGCATTTCTAAAGAACTACGGCAGTTGGCTGAGCCCGAGACAGTTGCGGTGCATCCAAGACGTATCTCAGATGCACCACAATTCAAATTCTGCAGCAGAGTGCAGACGAAATGTTTTTGCCAGCCTTACTTCCCGAAGACGGCTTCGTAGTCCTTCTGGAACTTCTCTATGCCCTGGTCGGTCAGCGGGTGGTGGGTCATCTGCTCAATCACCTTGTAGGGAACTGTGGCTATATCGGCACCGGCAAGTGCACACTCGGTGACGTGCATGGGATGACGGATGCTGGCCGCAATGATTTCAGTAGAGATGCGGTGGATGCGGAAGATGTCGGCCACTTCCTTGATAAGGTCGGTGCCACGCACGCTGATGTCGTCGAGGCGACCCAGGAAGGGGCTCACGAAGGCTGCACCGGCCCTTGCGGCCAGCAGCGCCTGGTTGGCACTGAAGATGAGCGTCATGTTCACCTTGATGCCTTCGGCCGCAAGCTGATGGCAGGCCTTGAGGCCCTCCACGGTCATGGGAATCTTCACGACCATGTTCTTGTGAATCTTGGCAATCTCCCTACCTTCAGCCACCATGCCCTCGGCGTCGGTGGTGGTAGCCTTCACTTCACCACTGATGGGGCCGTCTACGATAGAGGCAATCTCAGCCACTACCTGGCTGAAGTCGCGGCCTTCTTTGGCAATGAGCGAGGGGTTGGTGGTCACGCCGCAAATCACGCCCATGTCGTTGGCCTTAATGATTTGCTCAATGTTTGCTGTGTCTAAAAAGAATTTCATAATGTTAATGCTTGTTTTAGGTAAATGTCCGTCGTGATGTCGTTTCGCGACGAATCACGGTGCAAAGTTACATATTTTTTTCGGAAAACCGTCAAAAGGCAGAATTTGTTTTTATTTTTCAACCTAAAAACTTTATGAGCACGGGGTGGCTCCATCCGGCACATACACATTGAGGTACTGATAGGTGGAGTCCTCCACGTTTGTCACATAGAACAGTCGTTCATAGGTCGTGTAGCTGACATCAGACAAATTTACAGGGCACCACGACGCCGGCAGAGCCAAAGAGGGCTTCTGACAGGGACGTAGCGATGAGAGGAGAAGCAGGCAACCCCAGATAGAGTGCTGCCGTCTTGATACGTTTATCTTTGTCATTATTCATTCGGAGTGATTTGTGAGTGGCGTTTTACATAGCCATCCTCACGCAGTTCTGCCAAACTGCTTGCAAGCGTTATATCGGGATGCAAAGGTACGAAAATAACATAAAAACAAGTCTTAAGCCACTACTGTCCGGTTAAATTTTCCCGAACGTTATTTAAATGTTTAAAATTCAATGAGATACAGCGATCTTAAAATTTTCCGATTTGATTTTGTATCTTTGTACTATCTCATATATAAGATAGCACAG
>Ga0256405_10008819_pt1 | contig 14167 bp, 14 predicted proteins | sample RumenRJG_02DNA_FD_189096 | JGI IMG/M metagenome (GOLD analysis project Ga0256405, IMG submission 189096) | Bovine rumen microbial communities from Lethbridge, Alberta, Canada - RJG_02 | ecosystem: Host-associated > Mammals > Digestive system > Stomach > Rumen | place: Canada: Alberta...
AAATGAACGAACTGCTGAAGCTGCTGGAAAACGACGCCCGCCTGTCCCCCGAAGCCCTGGCGCTGATGCTGGACAAGGAAGTGGGCGACATCAGGACCATGATCGACGAGGCGGAGCGGGACGGCGTCATCGTGGGCTACCACACCATGATCGACTGGGACAAGACCGACCGGGAGTACGTCACCGCCATGATCGAGCTGAAGATCACCCCTCAGCGGGGACGGGGCTACGACCACATCGCCCGCAAGATCTACAACTATCCCGAGGTGGAGACCCTGTACCTCATGTCCGGCGGCTTTGATCTGGCCGTGTTCATCAAGGGCCGGACCATGCGCGAGGTGGCCTTCTTCGTGGCGGAGAAGCTGGCGACGCTGGAGGATGTGGTATCCACGGCGACCCACTTCGTCCTGCGGAAGTACAAGGACAACAACGTCATCTACGGCGCGGCCCCGGTGGACGAGAGAGGAACGGAATTCTGATGCTGGACTATGACAGACTGCTGTCGAAAACCGCCCAGGAGATCAAGCCCTCCGGCATCCGGAAATTCTTCGACCTGATCGGAGGACGGAAGGATCTCATCGCCCTGACGGTGGGACAGCCCGATTTCGTGACGCCCTGGCACATCCGGGTCTCCGCCATCGAATCCCTGGAGCAGGGCAAGACCTACTACACCTCCAACAGCGGCACAAGTGAGCTGCGGGAGGAGATCGCCGCCTACATGGAGCGCCGCTTCGGCCTGACCTACGCGCCGGAGAACGAGATCATCGTAACGGTGGGCGGCAGCGAGGCCATCGACCTTGCCATGCGGGCCGTCCTCAATCCAGGCGACGAGGTGATCATCCCCCAGCCCTCCTACGTCTGCTACGCGCCCATCGCCTCCCTGGCCGGAGGGATCCCGGTGATCGTGGAGACCAAAGAGAAGGACCGCTTCAAGCTGACGGCGGAGGACCTGAGAGCCGCTCTCACCCCGAGGACCAAGCTGCTGGTTCTCCCCTATCCCAACAATCCCACCGGCGCCATCATGACCGAGGAGGATCTGGAGCCCATCGCCGAGGTCCTGCGGGACACCGACGTGCTGGTGCTCTCCGACGAGATCTACTGCGAGCTGACCTACGGCCGGAACCACGTGTCCATCGCCTCCCTGCCCGGCATGCGGGAGCGCACCATCGTGGCCAGCGGCTTCTCCAAGAGCTACGCCATGACCGGCTGGCGTCTGGGCTATACCCTGGCCCCGGCCGAGATCACGAAGCAGATGCTGAAGATCCACCAGTACGCCATCATGTGCGCTCCCACGGCCTCCCAGTTCGCCGCCGTGGACGCCATGCGGAACGGGGACGACGACGTGGCCGAGATGCGGGCGGAGTACAACCGGAGACGCCGGTACCTGACGGGCGGTCTTCAGGATATGGGCATCGACGTGTTCCATCCGGAGGGAGCCTTCTACGTCTGGCCCAACATCTCCCGGTTCGGGATGCCCTCGGAGGTGTTCTGCCGACGGCTCATGGAGGAGGCGGGCGTGGTGATCGTGCCCGGCACGGCGTTCGGCGACTGTGGCGAGGGATTCGCCCGGATCTCCTACGCCTATTCGGTGGAGCACATCGCAAAAGCCCTGGACCGGATCGAAAAATTCATCGGGACGCTCTAAAAAAGCGTGTGGAAATCTGCGTTTTTTGTGCATCAAACCGACGATTTCCTATTGCTTTTTCGGAAGTCCTGTGATATAATTACCAATGTTGACTTGTCAGAATCCCACAGATGGAGGTGTATCAGAATGGCAAAGTGTGCAATCTGCGGCAAGGGCGTGACCTTCGGTCACAACGACTCTCATTCCCACCGCAAGACCAACAGAGCTTGGAAGCCCAATATCAGAAAAGTCAAGGCTGTTGTCGACGGCAAACATACCACCGTGGCCGTCTGCTCCCGCTGCCTGCGTTCCGGTAAGGTGCAGCGCGCGGTCAAGGAACCTGCCGTGTCCGTTGAAGCGGATGCCTGAATCCAGAGCATGAGCAAAACTCTCCCTGAATCATCACGGAGAGTTTTATCATTTTATTGAAACTGTGAGATTCAATTCGGCCGGATCGTGTGAGGAGGAGCTGTGAAGGAAACAAAATCGAAGCCCCTGGCCGTGGTCTCCTCCGCCGTGCCGGAGAAGGAGCTGACGAAGCTGTCGAGGCGCGCCGACGTGCTCCCTCTGCCGCCGGATCCCGATCTGCCGGAGCCCGTGGCCTGCCATCCGGACATGATCCTGTGCGAGGCCGCCGGGACCCTGTTCCTCCACCGCCGGTACGCGGAGACCTACCCCGCCCTCACGGAGGAGCTGAGCCGCAAAACCGGACTTCCCGTGATTCTCTCGGACGCTCCCCGCTCTCCGGTCTATCCGGAGGACGCGGGATGCAACGCCTTCGTGTGGAAGCGGGAGGAGGGAGAGCCCCTGCTCGTCGGGCGGCTGGACATCCTCTTCCCCGAGCTTCTGCGGCGGGCTGAGGAGGCCGGAATCCGCGCCGTCCACGTCCGTCAGGGCTACGCCGCCTGCTCGTGCATCCCGCTCCCGTCCATGCTCCTGACCTCGGACTGGGGCATCATGCGGGCGCTCCGGCCGTATTCGGACGAGGTAACCTGGGTCCCCTCCGACGGCATCCTGCTGCCGGGGTACGATCAGGGTTTTCTCGGCGGAGCCTCCGGCGTGTTGACGGGGGAAAATGGTCCCGAGGTGTTCTTCTTCGGCGATCCGTCCTCCATGGAATACGCCGAGACCCTGTCCCGCATGCTGGACGCCTCCGGAGCGGATTTTCACCTTCTGGCGGAGGACCATCCTCTGACCGACCGGGGCGGCATACAGTTTTATCAAACCGTTCAAGCCTGAGGTGCGCATATGTACGAATTCATTCTGTCCGTCATGGAGGAGGCCGCCCGCCTGATGCTCTCCGCCCACGACATCGACGCCGCCGTCACGGTCAAGCCGGGGGATGCCAACTTCGTCACCGCCTACGACGTGGCCGTGGAGGACTATCTCTACCGGGAGCTGGGAAAGCGCCTGCCGGAGGCCGTCTTCATCGGCGAGGAGTCTTCGGAAAACCACACGGAGCTTCTGGCGTCCTCTCTGGCCCTCATCATCGACCCCATCGACGGCACCACCAATTTCATCCACAACTACCGGTACAGCGCCATCTCCGTGGGCGTCTGCGATCACGGCCGCATGGCCTTCGGCGCCATCTACAATCCCTACGACTGCCGTCTCTTTCACGCGGAGGCCGGAGAAGGAGCGTTTGTCAGGGACACCCGCACCGGCAGGGACCTCCCCATCCATGTGTCCGCCCGCGCTCTTCACGACGGCCTGGCCGGCTTCGGAACCTCTCCCTATTACCGGGAGGAGTTGGCGGAGCCCACCTTCCGGGCCGTCTCCTCCCTGTTCCGCATGACCCGGGACGTGCGCCGGTGCGGTTCCGCCGCGCTGGACCTCTGCATGGTGGCCTGCGGGACCCTGGACGTATTCATCGAATACCGGCTGTCTCCCTGGGACGTGGCGGCCGGGACCCTGATCGTCTCCGAGGCCGGAGGTCTGGTGACCCGGATGGACGGCTCTCCCGTGACCTTCGACGCGCCCGGCTCCATTCTGGCAGGCAGTCCGGTCTCCCATCGGGAAGTGCTGGACAGCGGGATCCTCTGAAACCGATCAAAACAGCCCCTTCCCCGTGACCGCCCTATGCGTCCGGTCGTGAAGAGGCTGTTTTTTTATTTTCTCACTCTGGCGTTCCGGAACAGGGACTTCATCCGCTCCAGCTCGTCGGGAGACTGGCGGGGCAGCTCACCCAGCCCGAAGCCGCGGCCTACGGAGGGGTATTTCGCCCCGGCCATGGTGTTGTAGGGGAGCAGCTCCACCGGGGCGTCTCCCGCGAATCGGGCTATGGCCGCGAGGTTTTCGTCCGTGTCCGTGATCCCGGGGATCAGCGGCACCCGCAGCAGAAAGGGCTTTCCGCTGTCCATGAGGAACCTCAGATTGGAGAGGATCCCCTCGTTCGGCACGCCGCAGTATTTCCGATGCGCCACGGAATCCATGAGCTTGCAGTCCGCCAGCACATAGTCCATCCGGCAAAGGACCTCACGGTACGCCTCCCCGTCGGCAAAGGAGGAGGTCTCCACAGCGCACCGGATCCCGCGCTCGTGAAGCAGGTCCGCCGTCTCGCAGACGAACCGCCACTGAAGCAGGGGCTCCCCGCCGGAGAAGGTGACGCCGCCGTCCTCCCCGAACACGTCCCGGTCCCGCTCCAGCCGCTGTGCCAGAGCGAGGGAGGTCATCCGGGTTCCGGCCACCGCCAGCGCGCCGGCGGGACACACGTGCAGGCACCGTCCGAATGGCTGACAGTCCGGGTGGGAGCATGGGACGCGGCATTTTCCGCAGTGCAGGCAGCGGGCCGTTTTCTCGAACAGCTCCGGCTCCGGGGACAGGCCTTCCGGATTGTGGCACCACCGGCACCGGAGGGAACAGCCCTTGAGGAACACCGTGGTGCGGATCCCGGGCCCGTCGTTCAGCGCGAAGCCCTTGATATCGAAGATGACGCCGGATTCCATGAAGACCTCCCCCGATTTCCGTTCTCACGGTGAGTATAGCACACCGGGCGCGTTCGTGTCAAGAGCCGGTCTGACCGGGATCATCCGCAGGAAGCCTCAGCGTCCCGGGCAAGGCAGTCCCGGATCCATCCGTCCAGAAACCGCATCTGCTCCTCCGTGTGGAACCAGTGCTCCCCGCCCTTCATGACAGTCAGATCCGCCCCGCAGTCCTCCGCGAACCGGGTCATGGCGGAGAGATCCGTCAGCCCGTCCCGCTCTCCGCAGAGGATATGGGTCGGGACCTGCCAGCGGATCGGATGCTCCCGGACCCAGGTCAGATACTCCCAGGACAGGACCTCCCCGGAGCCGGTCACAACGGTTTTCCTCCGCTCCAGCTCCTCCTCCGTCACTCCCTCCCGGCCCATCATGCCGAGGATCAGCCCCTCCATGTCCGCCACGGGAGAGATGAAAAACGCCCGCTCCGGTTTCCTGTCCCGGAGAGCGTTCACCGCGAAGTACGCGCCGATGCTGTTGGCGATCAGGACGACGGAGCCGTACCGCGCCGCCAGATCGTCAAAGCAGGCGCTCAGCTCCGGCGCGGCCTCCCAGGGCGTGTCCCCGGCATACTCCGCCCCGAAAACGTCACGGTCCGGGAACAGGGGATGGTAATGCTCCGCCTCCCCCGGATTTCCGCCTCTGCCGTGGATGTACAGAACCGCTTTTTTCATGGATGAACCTCCTCCGTCTCCGGACGGTAAAAAACCGCCTCGCTCGACACGGGACGGTTTTTTCATCTTTATGCCTTTTTCAGCGCGGCCGCGTACCAGCCGTTTTCGTAATGCTCGTCCGTCACGGCGTATCCGCAGGACCGGAGCACGCCGAGGACCTCCTCCGCCCGCTCGGCGATGATGCCGGAGACCACGAAGACCCCGTCCGGAGCCAGGTAATCCCCCACGTCGGGAGCGAGACGGATGATGATGTCCGCCACGATGTTGGCCACGATCAGGTCATAGCCGCCCTCCGTCTTCTCCGCCTGCTTCAGCAGATCGGAGACGGCGCAGGTCACGTTGTCCGTATGGTTCAGCTCGGTGTTTTCCTTCGCCACACGCACCGCCACGGGGTCGATGTCGCAGGCAAAGCACTTCCCCGCCCCCAGCCTCGACGCGGCGATGGCCAGGATGCCGGATCCGCACCCCACGTCCAGCACGGAGCACCCGGGCTTCGTGTATTCCTCCACAAATCCGGCGCAGAGGCGGGTGGTCTCGTGGGTGCCGGTGCCGAAGGCCATGCCGGGATCCATCAGCACGGTGATCTCCCCGGGCTCCGGATCGTAGGTCTCCCACACGGGCACGATCACCAGCCGCTTACCCGTCCGGATGGGCTTGTAATACTGCTTCCAGGAGTCCGCCCAGTCCTCCTCCCGGATGCCCGAGTGGGTCAGGGTGAAGGAGATCCCCAGGTCCGTGAGCCTCTGGCGGATGAACAGCTCGCTCTCCGCCGGGGACTTGACGGCCGGGATGAACACCGACACCGCCGCCTTTGTCCGGTCGGCCTCCAGGAGGCTCTCGTCGATGAGCTCGCCGTACATGCCGTGTTTAATCAGGTCGTCGATGTCGGAGTTGTCCTCGATCATGAGCCCGTTGTCCACCATGGACATGACGGAGGACACCGTGTCCACGTCCCGGGCGGCGCATTCCACCTTCAGCTGCACCCAGCTGCTGTTGTCGTCCATATCCGCTCCTCAGTTTCCGTTCTTTCTGTGCTTCTTGAAGAATCCCGTCCGCTTGGAATAATTGGATTCGCCGCAGGAGGCCGCGAACTTTTCGAGAAGGCTCTTCTGCTCGGAGGTCAGGTTCTTCGGCACCTCCACGTTCACCGTCAGATACAGGTTCCCGCGGATCTTCGGATTGTTCACCCGCTGGACGCCCATGTTCTTCAGAGTGAAGACGGTGCCCGTCTGGGTTCCCTCGGGGATGGTGTACTTCTGGGGTCCCTCCAGGGTCTGGATGTCGATCTCCGCGCCCAGTGCCGCCTCCGCAAAGGTGATCGGCACGTCGCAGTACACGTCGTCGCCGTCCCGCTCGAAGACGGAATGGGGACGGACGCTGATGATGATGTTCAGGTCTCCCGCCTGTCCGCCGTTCATGCCGTCGGAGCCCTGGTACCGCAGGGCGATCTGCTGTCCGTCGTCGATGCCGGCGGGGATGTTGACCTCCAGGGTCTTCTGCACCCGCTCAAAGCCCGTTCCGCGGCAGTGGGAGCACTTGTTCTCGATGGTCTTGCCGGTGCCATGGCACACGTCGCAGGGCTTGGTGGACTGCATCATGCCGAAGATGGTGCGCTGCTGGACCCGGACCTGACCGGACCCGCCGCAGGCCGCGCAGGTCTTGGGGGACGTGCCCGGAGCCGCACCGGAGCCCTTGCAGTCGGGACACTGCTGGATCTTATAGTAGGTGACGTCCTTCCGGCATCCGAACACGGCCTCCTCGAAGGTCAGGGTCAGCCGCACGTTCACGTTGTCGCCGCGAATGGGGCCGTTCCTCCTCGACGCGCCCGACGCGGAGCCGCCGAAGAAGCTGGAGAAAATGTCGCTGATGTCGAACCCGAAATCGCCGAAGCCCGCGCCGCCGCCCATGCCGGAGGCCGGATCGAAGGCCGCGTGGCCGTACTGGTCGTACTTGGACCGCTTATCCGGGTCGGACAGCACGTCGTAGGCCTCGTTGACCTCCTTGAACTTCTGCTCGGCCTCCTTGTCGCCGGGATTCAGGTCCGGGTGGTATTTCTTCGCCAGGGCCCTGTACGCCTTCTTGATGGCCGCGTCGTCCGCGCTCTTGTCTACGCCCAGGACCTCGTAATAGTCTCTTTTGGTATCTGCCATGGCTGTCAGTCTCCCTTCATGGGGAATCGTCTGAATGATGTCCGGCAAGGGGATCCGTCCCCTTTACCGATAGAAGGCGGAGAGAGAAACTCCCTCCGCCCTTTTCCGTTCTGCGCGGTATCAGTTATCGCTCTTGTCCTGGAAATCGGTGCTGTAGTAGGTGCCGTCGGGACCCTGCTCGGTGGTGCCGCCGGGCTGAGGACCGTTCTGGGCATCCGCGCCGCCCGCCGCCTGCTGCTGCTGGTAGAGCTTCTCCGCGATGGGATAGAAGGCCTTTTCCAGAGCGTCCGTATCGGCCTTGATGGCCTCGGTGTCGGTGCCCTTCATAGTTTCCTTCAGCTTGTCGATGGCGGACCGCACGGCTTCCTTGTCGCTGTCGGAGGCCTTGTCGCCGATGTCGGACAGGCTCTTTTCACTCTGGTAGATCACCTGCTCGGCGCGGTTCTTGATTTCGACCGCTTCCTTGTTCTTCTTGTCCTCCTCGGCGAACCGCTCGGCTTCCCGGACGGCCTTGTCGATGTCCTCCTTGGACATGTTGGTGGAGGAGGTGATGGTGATGTGCTGTTCCTTGCCGGTGCCCTTGTCGACGGCGGTGACGTTCACGATGCCGTTGGCGTCAATGTCGAAGGTGACCTCGATCTGAGGAACGCCGCGGGGTGCGGGCGTGATGCCGTCCAGAATGAAGCGGCCCAGGGTGGTATTGCCCGAGGCCATTTCGCGCTCGCCCTGCAGGACGTGGATCTCAACGGAGGTCTGGCCGTCCGCGGCGGTGGAGTAGATCTGGCTCTTCTTCACCGGGATGGTGGTGTTGCGGTCGATGATGCGGTTGAACACGCCGCCCAGGGTCTCGAGGCCCAAGGACAGAGGCGTCACGTCCAGAAGGAGCAGGTCCTTCTTCTCGCCGCCCAGAACGCCCGCCTGGATCGCCGCGCCCACAGCCACGCACTCGTCGGGGTTGATGCCCTTGAAGGGCTCCTTGCCGGTGAAGTTCTTCACGGCCTCCTGCACGGCGGGGATTCTCGTGGAGCCGCCCACCAGCAGGACCTTGTCGATCTGGGAAACGGAGAGGCCCGCGTCCGCCAGCGCCTTTCTGGTGGGACCCATGGTGCGCTCCACCAGGTCGGCGGTCAGCTCGTTGAACTTCGCTCTGGTCAGGGTGGCGTCGAAGTGCTTCGGGCCGGTGGCGTCCGCCGTGATGAAGGGCAGGTTGATGTTGGAGGAGGTGACGCCGGACAGCTCGATCTTGGCCTTCTCGGCGGCTTCCTTCAGTCTCTGAAGCGCCATCTTGTCCTGACGGAGGTCGATGCCGCCGTTTTCCTTCTTGAATTCCTCGGCGATCCAGTCGATGATGCGCTGGTCGAAGTCGTCGCCGCCTAGCTTGGTGTCGCCGTTGGTGGCCAGCACCTCGAACACGCCGTCGGAGATCTCGAGCAGGGACACATCGAAGGTGCCGCCGCCCAGGTCGAAGACCATGATCTTCTGCTCGGCCTTGTCCTTATCCACGCCATAGGCCAGAGCCGCCGCCGTGGGCTCGTTGATGATTCTCAGAACCTCCAGGCCCGCGATCTTGCCCGCGTCCTTGGTGGCCTGCCGCTGGGAGTCGGTGAAGTACGCCGGGACGGTGATGACCGCCTGGGATACCGTGCCGCCCAGATAGGATTCCGCGTCGGCCTTCAGCTTCTGAAGCACCATGGCGGAGATCTCCTGAGGGGTATACCGCTTGTCGTCGATGGTGACCTTGTAGTCGGAGCCCATGTGGCGCTTGATGGACGAAACGGTGCGGTCCGGGTTGGTGATGGCCTGCCGCTTGGCGACCTGGCCTACCAGACGCTCGCCGGTCTTGGAGAACGCCACAACGGACGGAGTGGTTCTCGCGCCTTCCGGATTCGGAATGACGACGGGCTCGCCGCCCTCGTACACGGCGACGCAGGAGTTGGTGGTACCGAGATCTATGCCGATGATTTTTGCCATAACAGTGTTCCTCCGTTTATATGCAGATAAATTTTAACGTAGTTCAGAACCGGAATCCGTCCGGTGTCAGTTGGCCGTCTTGACCATGGCGTACCGGAGCACCTTGTCTCCGTACATGTACCCCTGCTGGAGCACCTCCACGATCTCGCCCTCGCCGCGGCTCTCGTCCTCCACGTGCATGACGGCGTTGTGGAGCGCGGGATCGAAGGTCTCCCCCACCTCTCCGAAGGCTTTGATGCCCAGCTTTTCCAGGGTTTCCGGCAGCTTCGAGAGGATCATGGTCAGCCCCTCGGCCACCTTCTCCGCGTCCCCGCCGGAATATTTGGCGGCGTACTGGAGATTGTCGATGATGGGGAGCAGGCCGCTGAGGGTATCGGACACGGCGTTCGCGTAGATGCCGCTCTTTTCGCTCTGGGTGCGCTTGCGGAAGTTGTCGTATTCAGCCGCCAGCCGGAGCGCCTTGTCCTCGGCCTCCGCGGCGCGCTTTGTCTCCTCCGCCAGCTTCTTCTTCGTCTCCTCCAGCTCCTTTTTCAGCTTCCGGACCTCTCCCCGGCGTCCCTTCGGCTCGGGCTCGGAGGGCTGCTCCGTCTCCGCCTCGGGTTCCGCGCCGGAGTCCTCGCGGGTTTCGTTCTCCGCGCAGTCCCCGGAGGTGTTTTCCGCATCCTCCCGGGCCTCCCCGGAAGTGTCCCCCGGAGCTTCCTCCGTCAGGGGTTCCTCTTCCCGGAGCTCCTCTTTCTTCTTCTTGTTGTCTTCCATATTATATGATCTCCGTTCGGTCAATCCGTTCGTTCAGGCTCAAATTGTCTGGCGCACTATCCGTCGTCCCTGGGACTGCCCAGCGCGTCGGTCACGCTCCTTGTCAGACTGTCGATGGTGGCGATGACCCGGCGGTAATCCATCCTGGTGGGACCGATGATGCCGATGGCGCCCACGGGACGGCCGTTCTGGCTGACGGTCTTGAAGACCAGCGTGGAATTGTCCATGACCTTCACCACGTTTTCCCGGCCGATGAAGACCTGCACCTGATCGTCCTTCCGGGTCTCGTCGGAGAGAACCTCAAGCAGGGTCTCCTTCTTCTCGAACAGCGCCAGCATCTCCCGCAGACGGTCCATGTCGTAGTAATCCGGGAAGGACAGGAGCTTGTTGATGCCCTCGAACTGCAGCTCGCCTCCGTCGAAGACCGAAATGGTCTCGCAGACGGCCTTCACCACGGGGCTCACGAGGAAATCGTACTCCCCCATGATCCGCTCCGTCTCCATGAGGATCGGCATGGTGATCTCATCCGCCGTGAGGCCGGTCAGCTTCGCGTTCAGCGCTCCCGCCAGCAGCATGGCCGCGTCGGGAGGGATCGGACGGCCGGAGTGGATGTACTTTGTCTTCACCGTTCCGCCGATCAGCATGATCAGCACCGCCGTGGTTTCGTCCAGCCGCATGATCTCGAAGCGGTTCACGGTGATCCGGGCCTGACGGGGCTTCACGGACAGGGCGGTGTAATTGGTCAGCTTAGCCGCCAGAGCCGCCGCCGTCTGCATGATGGCGTCCAGCTCGCTCCGCTTCTGTCTCAGCGCCGTTTTCAGCTCGTCGATCTCGCTTTGGGTCAGGTTGTACCGGTCGATGAGCTGGTCCACGTAAAACCGGTATCCGGCCTCCGAGGGGATTCGGCCCGCCGAGGTATGGGGCTGTTCCAGGTATCCCATCTCCTCCAGCTCGGCCATTTCGTTGCGGATGGTAGCAGAGGAGCAGGCGATCTGCTTATTGGTGGTCAGATATTTGCTTCCCACCGGCTCGCCGGTGGCAATATGCGCGTCCACGATCGCCTTCAGGATCAGCTTCTTCCGTTCGTTCAGCTTCTTTTCTCCGCCGCTCACAGCCTCCACCCCCTTTCGCCGGCGTACCCGGACCGGTCTGCGCCGGATCTCCGGGTCCGGATTAGCACTTTCGCTTCCTGAGTGCTAACCTGTGCCTATAATGTACCATTTTCAGGCCCCATATTCAAGAACATACTGTTAATTATTTGTTAATAAATTGTGAATTCCAGCGGATTTTATAAAAAACAGCGGAAATGCGTTAGCATTCCGCCGTCCTGTTTGTTGAATCTGTCTTTCGTTTTTCTCAGTCCTGTCCGCGCCGGAGCTTCCTCCTACGAGAAAGGCCGCAGCTCAGCACAACGGCTCCCGCGCCGGTGACTGCTGCGACCTGCTGGTAGATCTTGAACCGGGGCTTTTCGCCTGTTTTCGGAGCGGTTTCGCCTGTCTCAACGGCTGCACCGCTGCCGCTCTTTCCGGGGGGAGCTTCCTTGACCGGCTCGGGATCCTCCCGGACCGCGGAGGCTGTGCTTCCGGTCTTCGACTCGTACCCGCATCCGTTCATCACCCAGACGTCCGTTACGGCCACGCCGTCATTCCGCACCGAGAAGCCCATGGTTCCCTGGTTGATCATCAGCACGTCGGACCGCTCCAGGGTACAGGAGGCGTCCCCGGCGGTGAGCTTCATCCGGTGGACCGCGCCTTCCTCCACGGGAATCTCCACGGTCACGGTCTTTCCGCCCCGGATCGCCGCCGAAACCTCCTCGGAGGGAGCCGGGAAATCGTCCACGGTGCCGTCCGAACGGATGACCAGGGAGGTGATGTTGGTAGGCTCCTCGCCGCGGCAGGTCACGAGGAAGGACAGGGAGCCGTTTTCCATGCCGCTCTGCGTGAACCGGAAGGCGAACTCCGCCGTATAGGAGGGGACTCTGGTCACAGCCGGCATCATCACGTACGCGCGGCCTCCGTCCAGCACCCGGATCTGCAGAGCGCCGTCCCGGATCTCCACCGCGGCGCCCTCGGACGTGGAGGTACCCGTGCGGAAGCCGCTCTTTTCATAATGGAAGAGATCCGCGAAGGACTGACGGTACAGGACCTCGCCGGCCGCCATGGTTTCATTCCACTCAGCCGCGCCGGCAAAAGGCATGGAAAAAGAGACCGCAAGAAGAAGCGTGGACAACAGTATCGCAATCCTTCTCATATGGTCCCCCGGCAGTCCCGTTCGATTTCATTTATATTATATTCACATTTAACCGTCCCGTCAAGGCCTTCCCGCCATTTTTCCGTCAAAAAAGCCAAAATTCACCTTGCGGCGACATTTGTCGCGATTCCGAGGCAAAAAAAGAACTGCCCGAAACGGCAGCTCTTTCGCACCCGCCCTGAGGGATTTGAACCCACGACCATCGGAATCGGAATCCGGTACTCTATCCGGGCTGAGCTAAGGGCGGCCAGCAGATTGTATTATAGCACAGCCCTCCCGTTTTGTAAAGAGGTTTTGAAAAATTTCCGCGAAAAAATCCTCCCCCTTTGACCCTTGACATCCGCGCCGCGCCGTGGTATAATGCTCCCCGACAGTTCGTTTGCACCATCCTGTCGTTAAACAAAACCAGGGCTGATTTTTTATGCCCGCGCGCGGGTAAGCTCAAAGGATGCGTCTGCCGTCTGCGGGCGTTTTTATTTTTTGGAAAGAAACGGGAATCATGTACACGCTCAAAACATCTGCCTCCTTCGACAGCGCCCACTTTCTGGCGGGCTACGAGGGAAAATGCGCCAACATCCACGGGCACCGCTGGACCGTCGAGGTCTCCGTGTCCGGTCCGCTTCACGAGGAGGGACAGGAACGGGGCATGCTGCTGGACTTCGGCGCCCTGAAAAAGGCCGTCCGGTCCGCCGCCGACCGCTTCGACCACGCCCTCATCTATGAACGGGACAGCCTCCGTCCGAAAACGCTGGATGCCCTTCGGGAGGAGAATTTCCGCCTGATCGAGGTTCCCTTCCGTCCCACGGCGGAGAACTTCGCGCGGTGCTTCTTCGACCTTCTGACGGAGGAGGGCCTGCCCGTCCGCTCCGTCACGGTCTGGGAAACCCCCGACAACTGCGCGGTCTGCGAGGCGGAGTCATGACGCGCTATCCCGTGGCGGAGCTGTTCGCCAGCATCAACGGCGAGAGCGTCCGGGCAGGAGAACCCGCGGTATTCGTGCGGTTCCGGGGATGCAATCTCGCCTGCTCCTACTGCGACACAAAATGGGCCAACCGTCCCGACTGTCCCGTCCGGATGATGACGGCGGAGGAGATCGCGGATTACGCCGACCGAGCGGGCATCGCCGACGTGACCCTCACCGGCGGGGAGCCGCTTCTGCAGAAGGAACTTGACGTTCTCATCTCCCGGCTGACCGCGTCGGGCCACCGGGTGGAGCTCGAGACCAACGGAAGCGTGTCCGTGGAAGCCCTGAGCCAGCTCGAACCCCGGCCGGTGTTCACCCTCGACTACAAGCTGCCCGGCTCCGGCATGGAATCCGCCATGCTGACGGAGAACTACCAGTTCCTCGCAAAGGAGGACAGCGTCAAGTTCGTCTCCGGGAGCCGGGAGGATCTGGAGCGGGCGGCGGAGATCATCGAGCGGTACCGCCTGCCGGAGAAATGCTCCGTGTTCATCAGCCCGGTCTTCGGCAAAATCGACCCGGCGGACATCGTCGCCTTCCTGCTGGAGCGGAGGATGAACGGGGTACGGCTCCAGCTCCAGCTGCACAAATTCATCTGGGATCCTGAAAAGAGAGGCGTCTGACATGAACAAGGAAGCCGTTGAAGCCCACATCCGGGGACTGCTCGAGGCCATCGGCGAGGATCCGGAACGGGAGGGCCTGAAGGAAACCCCCGCCCGGGTCGCCGCCATGCTGGAGGAGGTCCTCGAGGGCATTCAATACACCAATCACGACATCGCCGTCCTGTTCGGCAAGACCTTTTC